>OGYZ01000047.1_pt1 | contig 90340 bp, 73 predicted proteins | sample 1576681 | NCBI WGS metagenome assembly OGYZ01 (sample SAMEA3541480, study PRJEB24748) | human gut metagenome | biome: human gut; feature: human-associated habitat; material: faeces | place: China | collected 2012 | reverse complement strand
TAAGGCAAAACCGATTCGGGAAAATATCGCTTTTGATGATTTCCTGAAGCTGGATATCCGTGTAGGAACGGTTTTGGAATGTACCAAAGTACCGAAAGCAGATAAGTTGTTGCAGTTCCGTATTGACGACGGATTAGAAAAACGAACCATTGTTTCGGGTATTGCACAGCATTATAAACCGGAAGAACTGGTTGGTAAGCAGGTTTGCTTCATCGCTAATTTGGCTCCGCGCAAACTGAAGGGAATTGTTTCTGAAGGAATGATTCTTTCGGCAGAAAACTTTGACGGTAAGCTGGCGGTGATTACACCGGAGAAGGAAGTGAAACCGGGTAGCGAGGTGAAATAAGAAGGAATATGGATAAAATCCAGATGGTTGACCTGCATAGACAGTATCTTCGGCTGCGTCCGGAGTTGGATCTGGCTATGCAGGAAGTAATGGATACTTGTGCATTTATTAACGGACCCCAGGTGCAGCGTTTCGCTTCGCATCTGTCGTCGTGTTTGGATGTGCCGTATGTTATTCCTTGCGGAAACGGAACGGATGCCTTGCAGATCGCTTTGATGGCTCTTGATCTAAAGCCGGGAGATGAGGTGATTGTTCCGGCCTTTACGTATGTAGCAGCTGCCGAAGTGGTCTCATTGCTGGGACTGATTCCGGTGTGGGTGGATGTTGATGAAAAGACATTCAATATCAATCCTTGGATGATTGAATCGGCCATTTCTCCCAAGACACGGGCTATTGTAGTGGTACATTTGTTCGGGCAATGTTGTGATATGGAGAAGATCCGTCAGATAGCCGAACAGAACCATTTGTATGTGGTGGAAGATAATGCCCAGTCATTAGGAGCCGAAGTGTTGTTCTCGGACGGTACTCGTTGGAAAGCCGGTACGATAGCTCATATCGGTACGACTTCTTTCTTTCCTTCCAAGCCTTTGGCTTGTTATGGAGATGGAGGAGCCGTCATGACATCCGATGATCGTTTGGCTGAACGGATCCGGATGATTGCCAACCATGGTCAGTTACAGAAATACCATCATAAGATTATCGGCTGTAACTCTCGTCTGGATACTTTACAGGCGGCTGTCTTAGACGTGAAGCTTCCTCATTTGGAAGAGTTTACCGCTGCCCGTCAGCAGGTAGCCAAGCGTTATGACGAGGCTTTTGATCAGGATTCCCGCTGGCAGATACCTTGCAAAGCTCCTTATTCGACGCATGTCTATCATCAATATACCTTGCAGGTTGCAGATGGGAAACGGGATGATTTGCAACAATATCTCAAGGAAAAAGGAATTCCGTCGATGGTTTATTATCCGCTTCCATTACATAAACAGGCTGCTTTCTACGGCTTTTCCCGTATAGGCTCGGTTTTGAGTGTTTCTGAAAAACTGGTCCAGTCGGTCTTGTCATTGCCTATTCATACGGAAATGACAGATGAGGAAGTGGATTATATCATTGAAACCGTTCGTAATTATGGAAAGTAATAAGAAGAAAATTCGTTTTGCCGTAGTCGGATGCGGACATATCGGAAAGCGGCATGCAGAAATGGTTGTTCGTGATCCGGGAGCAGAGTTGGTGGCATTATGTGATATACGCCCGAAAGAAGAACTGGGTATTGAAGCTTATCCGGTAGCTTTCTTCTCGGATATGACATCTTTGCTGCAATCCGGTTTGGATATCGATGTGATCAATATATGTGTTCCGAATGGTCTTCATGCCGAGCTGGCGATACAGGCAATCGAGTCGGGGCATCATGTGGTGATTGAGAAACCAATGGCTTTACAAGTGCAAGATGCCGAACGGGTTTTGCAGACTTCGCTGAAATACCAGAAAGAAGTCTTTTGTGTGATGCAGAACCGCTATTCTCCGCCATCTGTCTGGATCAAGCAAATGATTGATTCGGGGCGGCTGGGGAAAATCTATCTCGTACAACTCAATTGCTTCTGGAATCGGGATGAACGTTATTATAAACCTGGAGTCTGGCATGGTGATGCTTGTTTGGATGGTGGTACGTTGTTCACCCAGTTCTCTCATTTTATCGATATTATGTATTGGCTTTTTGGCGATATACAGCATATCCAGGCGCGCTTTGCTGATTTCAACCATCAACAGTTAACGGATTTCGAAGATTCTGGACTGGTAACATTTGAATTTGTGAATGGCGGTATGGGCTGTTTGAACTATTCGACTGCGGTTTGGAATAAGAACATGGAAAGCAGTATGCTGATTGTGGCAGAAAACGGTAGCGTCAAGATTGGCGGTCAGTACATGAACGAGGTAGAGTATTGCCATATTAAAGACTATGAGATGCCTGAATTGGCTCCGACAAATCCGGGTAATGACTACGGACCGTATAAAGGTTCGGCGCAGAATCATAATTTCGTGATCCGTAACGTCGTGGAAGTCCTGCAGCACACCGGAGCTCAGAATACGACAACTGCATTGGAAGGATTGAAAATTGTTGATATCATTCGCCGTATTTATGCCTTGAAATAAATAGATTTCTTATTATCCTATTGATAAATCAAGCACGGAATTCGCAGAAACATGGTTTGATAACTGTGTGAAGCGAGGTTTCCGTGCTTTCTGTTTTTATGATGTATTTTCTCGTTCTTTTCTCTTGAAAGAAAAGAACCAAAAGTTCAAGGCTCACACTATGGAGGCCAAAGCAATGGACAATTGAAAATGGAGAATTGAAAATTGAAAATTTATAAGGCCGGATTACATGGGGTATTTAATTCCCCGTTGAGTTTGGGAAATGCGAGTAGAGGCGCAGCGTGCTGCGCCTCCATCCCAACGCGACAAGATAAAACAATAAATAACACAATAAGCCCATTCGTTTTTTATTGATTGTTATTTGGTTGTGAAGAACGTCGTTTTGAGGCGCAGCAACGCTACGCCTCTACAGTCGCAAGGTAAGTTTCATGGATAAACGCAAAAGAAAAAGATAATTTTCAATTGTCCATTTTCAATTATCAATTGTTTTGGCCTCGTTCTGGTGAGCGTTAAGCGGAGGAACGAAGTGAAGCGGCCGGAGCGTCGCTGTCTGAGCCGAAGGCGAGTTTGCGGCGCGCACAGCGAAACGCAGTGACGGAGTAGCTCAGCAGACGCAGCCTTGAACTTTTGGTTCTTTTCTTTCAAGAGAAAAGAACATACACAGTTTGGGTCAAGCCAAAAGAACGAATACGAATATGATTACGAATTAAAACAAGAACAAACGATATGAAACTACAATTAATCATAGCCACCCTGTTATGCCTTACAGGAATAACCCTGTTGTTCCTGGGCTTCTGGATACCGCCACAAGGCGAGATTGATCCTTCGGTACTGGTTGCTTTTGGCGAAACCTCTACTTTTGCAGGTGCTTTATTCGGGGTGGACTATAAATATAAGCGCAAGTCAATTGACAATTGACGATTGGTAATAGGAAATGAATGTAGAGGCGCAGCGTGCTGCGCCTCCGGATAACGCAACAGGATAAAACAACAAATAACATAATGAATCCATTCGTTATTTTGTTGATTTCCATTTGGTTGTGAAATGGAGTTATGAGGCGAAGCAGCGCTGCGCCTCTACCGTCGCGTAGCCTGTTCCATTGATAATTGGAAGATGGGAATAATTTTCAATTGTCAATTCTCAATTGTCCATTGATTTGGTCTAACGGAGGAGGCATGAAGCGGAATACTATCTTTTTTATTTGATAAAATGTCATTTATAAATTACCTTTGTACTATGAACAAAATAAGAGAAGTCATCACTTATAAATCCTACTTTGACGATTTTTTTAGGGAGCAGACTCCCAAAGTAAGGACAAAGATCATTAAAGTATTGGATATTATCGAGCAGATAGAACGGATTCCGACTACTTATCTGAAGTATATAGAAGGAACGGACGGACTATTTGAGATACGCGTGCAGTTGGGCAATAATATCTTCCGGATATTTTGTTTCTTCGACGGCAACAAACTGGTTGTTTTATTGAGTGGTTTCCAGAAGAAAACGCAGAAGACACCTGCAGAAGAGATCGTCAGAGCTGTACGTTTGATGACTGAATATTATGAAGAAAAAGAAAAGGAGGCCAGAATATGAATACAAAATCATTGGATCAGATAAAAGATCAGTATTACGGGAAAGTCGGTACCCCGGAAAGAGATAGCTTGGAAAGAGAACTGGAAGCCCTTCGCATTGGGATGAAAATCCGCGAGGCAAGGGAAAAACAGAAGCTAACCCAGTCTGAGTTGGCTGAACGCATAGACAAGAAACGTTCTTTCATCTCTAAAATAGAGAATGATGGAAGCAATATGACGCTCAAAACCCTTTTCGATATCGTAGAAAAAGGATTGGGTGGTAAGTTGAAAATAGAAGTGCAAATTTAGAAGCTTATTTATTCAAAAAATCAAACATTTATACCCATATGAAACTATCGAAAAACTTTACGTTGGCAGAATTTACCCATAGCCAAATGGCTATCGAACGGGGTATTTTGAATGAACCCGATGCCGAACAGCGCGAGGCCATTCAGCAGTTTGTAGATCATTTATTGCAGCCGCTCCGGGAACGAGTAGGCGAAGCCATTGCCATTACCAGCGGCTTTCGGAATCAGGAAGTAAACCGCCTGGTGGGCGGCGTTCCTACCAGTCAGCATACTAAGGGTGAAGCCGCCGATTGTTACTGTGCATCGGGTCCGGAACACCTGTTGCAAGTCTTACTCGACAGCGGCTTGCCTTTTGATCAGGCGATTGTCTATAAGCGGAAACGCTTTCTACACCTTTCGTATCGGCAAGGACGATGCCGGAAGATGGTGTTGTATAAATAGGAGAGAAGAGCCATTGACATTCAGGAGAATCCCCGGATTTCAGACGAGACGTCTATATACGACCTTTTCCCGTCGATATAGTCGGCATAAAGCAGTTCTTCGTCTCTTCCTTTAAGGATATGACACTTGCCGCACAGCTCGCAGTTGCCCAGGCATTTCCATTCGTTCTGCACAAAAGCGAGCCGTTCTTCGCGGGTAGATTGTTCTATGTCGGGCGGAATCCTATTTGCTTTCATCATGACAACAAGGGTAATTGGATTTTCATTTCCCATCCTATGCCAATTCTCCTTCCCAGACAAAGCAATGGGGGAAGAGCGATTTCAGATGGGTTTCTGATGGGAATAAACCAAAGACAGACGAGCCGGAGCCGGACATGGAAGCATAGACTGCTCCTGCCGCATAAAGTTTTTCCTTAACAGACTGGATGGCCGGGAAAGCCGGGAAGACACTGCCTTCGAAATCGTTTACCATCAGGTCTTTCCACTCGCTGACAGGGCGGTTGATGATTTCGCAGAGCGAGACAGCCGGACGGGAAGGCTTCACCTGAGCATAAGCGGCTGCCGTAGAGACTGCTACATCCGGCTTGACCAGACAGAGGTGCCATCCTGCCAGCGATAGCCGGACGGGCTGGAACACGTTGCCGATGCCTGTGGCAAACACCGGCTGGTTGCGGATGAAAAACGGACAGTCGGCACCGATGGTCGAAGCGATCCGTTCCAGCTCATCGTCACTGATTTGCAGATGCGCAAATTGGTTGACCAGCTTCAGCATGAAAGCCGCGTCGGCAGAACCGCCACCCAAGCCGGCTCCGAAAGGAATGGCCTTGAGCAGTCCGATTTGCAGCTCGGGCACCGTGTAGTTTTGCTTGATGGCCCGCAGCGCCTTCATGACCAGGTTCTTTTCGGCCGGAGCATCCACCGGAATACCGGTCTGCGTAAACGAGGTGGCCGGCGCTTCGGTTATTTCGAGAGCGTCTTTTATGGGGATCGGATAAAATACCGTTTCGATGTTATGATAACCATCCGGGCGTTTCTCAACAATGTTAAGCCCTAAGTTGATCTTTGCGTTGGGAAAACAAATCATAGTGTTGCTATTTTAAGTAAAAAACAGGGTAAAAGTACCGGTTTCTTTCCAATAATTCAATAAAGGCGGGGAAAAAATGATGAGTCGGCTGAAGGCTTCTTGGACTGCCGATCCGCGTAAAAATGGATGGCAGTATTTCTCATTCGGGAGTTTTATGTAAATTTGCATACTTGAAACAAAAGATGTATAGTGGAAAAATATCTGGAAGAATTAAACGAAAGTCAGCAGAAAGCCGTGGTTTATCTGGATGGTCCGGCCCTGGTCATTGCGGGAGCCGGTTCTGGCAAGACGCGGGTGCTGACCTATAAGATAGCTTGGTTGCTGAAGCAAGGCTTTGCCCCGCATCGTATTTTAGCCCTTACATTTACGAACAAAGCTGCCCGGGAGATGAAAGAACGTATCGCCGGGATTGTGGGAGAAGAAACTGCCCGCCGGCTTTGGATGGGCACATTCCATTCGATCTTTTCCCGTATCTTGCGGCGGGAGGCAGAGCGACTGGGATTCACCTCCAATTTTACGATCTATGATGCGACCGATTCGAAGAACCTGATCAAGTCGATCATCAAGGAAATGCAGTTGGACGACAAGGTGTATCGTCCGGGGATGATACAGAGCCGCATCTCGAATGCCAAGAATGCGCTGATCACGTATAAGGCTTATGAACAGAATAAGCAGCTGATAGAAGATGACCTGAGAAACAAGATCCCTCTGGTGCGCGATATTTATGCCCGCTATCAGAACCGTTGCCAGCAGGCCGGAGCGATGGATTTCGATGACCTGCTGTTGCAGACGAATCTGTTGTTCAGGGATCATCCGGACGTGCTGGAAAAATATCGCGATTATTTCCAGTATGTGCTGGTGGACGAGTATCAGGATACCAACTTCGCCCAGCATCTGATTGTGAAACGCCTGTGCGAAGGGCGCGGTAACCTGTGTGTGGTGGGCGACGACGCACAAAGTATCTATTCGTTCCGCGGAGCCAATATCGACAATATCCTTCAGTTCAAGCAGCTCTATCCGGGTTGCCAGATCTTCAAGCTGGAGCGGAACTACCGTTCTACCCAAAATATCGTCAATGCGGCTAACAGCCTGATCCGGAAGAACACCGCCCAGATACCGAAACAAGTCTATTCGGAGAAGGAAGAGGGAAGCAAGCTACAGGTTCTTTCCTCGTATTCCGACTACGAAGAAGCCTATGCCGTGGCTGCCCGCGTGCATGAAATGAGACGCCAGATGCCTTATGCGGATATGGCCGTCCTGTATCGCACCAATGCCCAGTCGCGTATCCTGGAAGAAGCCATGCGCAAGCGGAACATTCCTTACCGGGTTTACGGCGGCTTGTCGTTCTACCAGCGAAAAGAGGTGAAGGATGTGATTTCTTATTTCCGGCTGGTGATTAATCCGCACGATGAAGAGGCCTTCAAGCGGGTGATTAATTATCCGACGCGTGGAATAGGAGATACCACCGTATCCAAACTGGTCTCGGCTGCAACGACCTATGGCGTGAGTCTGTGGACAGTCCTGCAATCCTTGTCTGATTATGCCGTGCCTGTCAATGCGGGAACAGCCAAGAAGCTGGCGGCTTTCAGGGAACTGATCGATTCGTTCAGGGAACGCAATCAGGAGCTGCCGGCTGACGAGATCGCCACGGCCATTGTCAAGGAAAGTGGCATCGTAGCCCTGCTGGCACAGGATCATTCGACGGAAGGCATCGGCAAATTCGAGAATCTGCAGGAATTGCTGAAAGGTATTGCCGAGTTTTGCCAGATCCGTCAGGAAGAAGGAAATACACAAGTATCGCTGGGCGACTTCCTGGCAGAAGTATCGTTGCTGACAGACCAGGACCAGGAAGGAGACGAGAACACCGACAAGGTGACACTGATGACGGTGCATGCCGCCAAAGGACTGGAGTTCGGTGCCGTTTTCGTGGTCGGACTGGAAGAAGAGCTGTTCCCGTCGGCCATGTCGAAAGACAATCCGCGGGCGATCGAAGAAGAGCGTCGCCTGTTTTATGTGGCGATCACCCGTGCCGAGCGTTATTGCACGCTGTCGTTTGCCCGCAGCCGCTTCAAGAACGGACAGACAACGATGTGTATTCCGAGCCGTTTCCTTCGGGATATCGATCTGAAATATCTGGAGACGGAAGACGGTTACAGAAGGCCGGAAGCCGATTCATCTGTTTCTGAGAGGAAGCCGGAAAGCCGTCCCGCTTTTACCTCTCCGTTGCAACAGGCCCAGATGCGGGAAACACCGTCGGCCGGTCCGCGCAAGCTGACCCGTATGACGGCAGCACCGGTTTCGTCGGCGGCAGAACAAGACTTCTCTGATTTCCAGATCGGCATGCGGGTTCGTCACGGCCGTTTTGGCGAAGGCGTGATCTTGTCGTTCGATGGAGACGGAAATAACCGAAAAGCGCTTATCGAATTTGATAATTCGGGTCAAAAACAACTTTTTCTAAAATTTGCACGATTGGAAAAGATGTAATTATAACAATTTTTGTAATTTTACACACACATAATCAAGGAAAATAATTAACAGGTTAAAATATGGGTATATTTAGTTTTTTCAGCAAAGAGAAAAAAGAAACGCTCGACAAAGGCCTTTCCAAAACAAAAGAAAATGTTTTTACCAAAATCACAAGAGCTATTGCCGGTAAAAGCAAGGTAGATGATGCGGTATTAGACAATTTGGAAGAGGTCTTGATAACTTCGGATGTTGGTGTGGAAACAACGCTGAAAATCATAGACCGTATCGAAAAGCGTGTGGAACGAGACAAATATGTGACGACCTCGGAACTGACAGGCATTCTGCGTGATGAAATAGCGAATCTGCTGACGGAGAACAAGACAGAAGACGGGGAAGGTTTCGCACTGCCGGAAGACAAGAAACCGTATGTGATTATGGTGGTTGGCGTAAATGGTGTTGGAAAAACAACGACGATTGGAAAACTGGCCTATCAGTTTAAGAAAGCCGGCAAGAAAGTATATTTGGGTGCAGCCGATACTTTCCGTGCGGCAGCCGTTGAACAGTTGGTGATCTGGAGTGAGCGCGTAGGTGTTCCGATTGTGAAACAGAAAATGGGTTCAGACCCGGCTTCGGTTGCTTTCGATGCGTTGAGCTCGGCCAAGGCCAACGATGCCGATGTGGTGATTATTGATACGGCAGGCCGTCTGCATAACAAGATCAACTTGATGAACGAGCTGACGAAGATCAAGAATGTGATGAAGAAGGTGGTGCCGGATGCGCCTCATGAGATCTTGCTCGTACTGGATGGCTCGACCGGACAGAACGCTTTCGAACAGGCCAAGCAATTCACGGCAGCCACAGAAGTCAATGCGCTGGCTGTTACCAAACTGGACGGAACGGCCAAAGGTGGTGTCGTGATCGGTATCTCCGACCAGTTTAAGATTCCGGTAAAATACATAGGTCTGGGAGAAGGAATAGAAGATCTGCAAGTATTCCGCAAACGCGAATTTGTCAATTCTTTGTTTGGCGAATAATGCTCTTATAAAGGTATTCCGAAAGACAAGCAGGATAAATAAATGGAAAGCACCCGGGTGTGTTACAAAACCTCCCGGGTGTAAATTTGTTTAGATAGATAAAGAAGTTTCTATGAGAAAGAATAAAGTTGATATCATTACATTGGGTTGTTCGAAGAATCTGGTCGATTCGGAACAACTGATGCGCCAGTTTGCTGTGAATGGCTATAAGGTAGAACATGATCCGCATAAGATTAACGGCGAGATCGTAGTTGTCAATACCTGTGGATTTATTGGTGACGCCCAGGAAGAATCCATCGAAATGATTTTGGAGCTGGGGCAAGCCAAGAAACAAGGTAAAATCGGCAAACTGTTCGTCATGGGCTGTCTATCCGAACGTTTCCTGCACGACCTGGAACAAGAATTGCCCGAAGTGGACCGTTTCTACGGGAAGTTTAACTGGAAAGAGCTGATCTCTGACCTGGGAAAGGCGTATCATCAGGAACTGGCGTACGACCGGATCTTGACGACGCCGAAACATTATGCCTATCTGAAGATCGGCGAAGGCTGTAACCGCACTTGCTCCTATTGTTCGATACCCATTATTACAGGCGCCTACCAGTCTCGCCCGATGGAAGATCTGGTGAACGAGGTGAAGTTGCTGGTCGGTCGTGGCGTGAAAGAATTCCAACTGATTGCCCAGGACCTGACATTCTATGGTGTGGATCTGTACAAGCGGATGGCACTGCCCGAACTGGTAGAACGCATCTCGGATGTTCCCGGAGTAGAATGGATTCGTCTGCACTATGGCTATCCGACTCATTTCCCCCTGGATCTGCTGCCTGTGATGCGTGAGCGCGAGAATGTATGCAAATACATGGATATCGCCTTGCAGCACATCAGCGACAATATGCTGAAGCTGATGCGACGGAACATCACCAAGGCCGAGACCTACGAGCTGATAGAACGGATGCGCAGTGAAGTGCCCGGCATCCATTTGCGGACAACCCTGATGGTGGGACACCCGGGAGAAACCGATGCCGACTTTGAAGAGCTGCTGGAGTTTGTCCGGAAAGCACGCTTCGAGCGGATGGGCGCCTTTGCATACAGCCATGAAGAAGGAACCTATGCCTATAAACATTACACAGACGATATTCCGCAGGAAGTCAAGCAAGAACGCCTGGACAGCCTGATGCGTATCCAGGAACGTATCTCGCTGGCAGTCAATCAGTCGAAGATCGACAAGGTGTTTAAAGTGATGCTGGACCGGGAAGAAGAGGACTTCTACATTGGCCGTACCGAATTTGATTCGCCCGAAGTAGATCCGGAAGTGCTGATCCGGAAAGACGATGTCTTGCATCCGGGACAATTTTACCAGGTTCAGATAGAAGATGCGCAGGCTTTTGAATTATATGGTAAAGCTTTATTAAAATAAATGTTGATTTGTTTGCAAGATAACTGAAAAATGACTAATATAGCGACTGATATACAAAATACATCTTCCATGAAAAGTAAAGAAGTAATAGCGGAACTGGCCGGACGCATGGGATGGACTTCCAAAGAAGTCACAGAAATGCTTTCTGCCCTGGGTTCGGCTATCGGGACGAAGTTGATGGAAGGCGATTCTGTGAATTTGTCTGCATTCGGACAGTTTGATGTCCGGAAAAAGATGGAACGTATATCAGTGAATCCGACCAATGGCAAACGTTATCTGGTCCCGCCCAAATTAGTTCCGGTCTTCAAACCATCCTCCGCTATGAAAGGACGCCTAAAAGAATTGGAAGACAATGAATAACCGACTTTCCATACAAGATTTGGCCTTGATTTTGTCTGAGCAGACAGGCAAAAGCACGGAAGAGGCTTTGCGCTTTTTGCAAGAGTTCATTGCGGTGGTCAGTGAAGGCGTGTACAACGACAAGCTGGTGAAAGTGAAAGGACTGGGTACCTTTAAGATTATTCGGGTGGAGGAACGCGCCAGTGTGTCGGTCAATTCGGGAGAGCGTTTTGTCATTCCGTCGCATTATAAATTCACCTTCACTCCGGATAAAGAACTGAAGGAGTTGGTAAACAAGCCTTTTTCTCTCTTCGATACGGTCGAACTGAATGAGGAAGTCGATTTCTCGGATGTCGATGTTTCGGCAGAGACAAGTGGGGCAGAAGAGGCGGCAGACGATTCTTCCGAAGAAATATTGCCGGATGGAATCCCGGAACAAGCTGTTGAGGCGCCTCAGACTCCGGAACCGGAAGTGAAACCGGAGCCGGCAGTAGAAGAGGAAGCTGCTCCGCAAGAAGAAGTGGAAGCCGAACCGGAACCGGAAGCGGAAACAGAAACAACGCCGGAACCGGAAGTTGAGGCAGAACCGGAGCTGAAGGCTGAAGCCGAAACAACTCCGCAAGAAGAAGTGGAAGCCGAACCGAAAGCGGAAACAGAAACAATGCCTGAACCGGAAGTTGAGGCAGAACCGGAGCCGAAGGTCGAAGCCGAAACAACTCCGCAAGAAGAAGCGCAAGCCGAGCCGAAGCCGGCAGAGCCAGTGTCTTCGGTTTCAGGTTATAAAGAGTACAGAAGAAAAAGACGGCGCAGCGTTTCCCGCAAGCTGCTGTTCCCGATCGCCTGTCTGTTTGTGGTCATTGTGCTGGGCATCGTCTATATTGTTTGCCTGAGCGGACGGACGACAGTCAACAAGAACTGGGAACCGCCTATGGCAGAAGTCGGAAATCCGACTCCTGAGGTCGGGATGAATCCCGTTTCGGCAGATTCGACAGGAGTGACGCCGCCTGATTCGGCCAGTCTTGCCACCGATTCAGTGGTTGCAGAACCACTCGTAGTGGAAGAAAACCAACCGGAAGAAACACCCAAGTCTGACATATTGGCTCTGGTAACGATCAAGGCCGGCGATCGGCTGGCATCGTTTGCCAAGCAGTATTATGGACATAAGTTTTTCTGGGTTTATATCTATCAATACAATCAGGATATCATATCCGATCCGAACAATATCCCGATTGGAACCGAATTGCGGATTCCGGATCCCGGATTGTATGGAATAGATGCGACTGACCGGAGCTCGATTGACAAAGCTGCCGCCTTGCAATCGCAGATTCTGGGTAAGTTCAGTAAGTAGTATTTGTGTAGATGTGCTAATAGATTGAGACCTTTGATTCCATCGGATGGGAAGGCTCAAACAGCGTATTTCAGTAGAAATAAGTTGACTTAAATTTGAAATGACGATGAAAGCAGACGTAAAAAAAGTAGCAGTATGTTGTGTTTTGCTGGCTGCGCTTACGACGGGATGCCAAACCCCGGCAGATAAGCAGGAGAGCCAGCAGGTCAAACGGGAAAAAACGGCTTTTCAGACCAGTCAGCCATGGAGAGCAACCATGGACAACCGGGCCGATGTAGCGATTGTGTATGGCGTAGGTGGAAATCCTTCCGACAAAGACAAAAATGCCCTTTCATTCGAAGAGCGTGTCCAGTCATGGCGAGACCGAGGCTATATCACGCATTTTATGACTGGCATTGCCTGGGGCGGTTATGAAGATTACTTCACCGGCCAATGGGACGGGAAAATGCACCTCGACGAAGGACAGGTGGAACGCCATGGCGACACGATATGGCACGGCCACATGGTTCCTTATATTGTTCCGAGCCAGAACTTCATCAAGTATATGAAGGAAAAGCATATCAAGCGGGTCATCGATGCCGGCATTGACGCCATCTATCTGGAAGAACCCGAATTCTGGGCGCGGGCCGGATATAGCGAAGCCTTCAAGCGCGAATGGAAAGAATATTATGGTTTCGACTGGCGTCCGCAACATGAATCGGCCGAGAATACATATCTCTCCAACAAGCTGAAATACCAGTTATATTACCGGGCATTGAACGAATGCTTTACGTATGCGAAAGAATACGGACGGTCGAAAGGAATGAATGTACGCTGCTATGTGCCTACACATTCGCTGGTGAATTATGCCCAGTGGCAGATCGTGAGTCCTGAAGCCAGCCTGGCTTCTCTGCCTTGCGTGGATGGATACATCGCCCAGGTCTGGACCGGAACTTCCCGCGAGCCGAATTACTATAACGGAGTGAAGAAGGAGCGTGTCTTCGAGAATGCCTTTCTGGAATACGGATGTATGGAATCCATGACGGCGCCGACCGGACGCAAGGTTTTCTTCCTCACCGATCCGATTGAAGACTGGCCACGCGATTGGGCCGACTACAAGAAGAATTACGAAGCGACCTTCACGGCCAAGCTGCTTTATCCGGATAACGACAATTATGAAGTGATGCCCTGGCCCGAACGTATCTATGAAGGCTTGTACAAGAAGAGTGCCGATAGCGACGAGAAGATCCGTATCCCGCGCTTCTATTCTACACAGATGCAAGTCATGATCAATGCCCTCAATCAGATTCCTTTGTCCAACAACGAGATATCCGGATCGAAAGGACTGAGTGTGTTGATGGCCAATTCGCTGATGTTCCAGCGCACACCCGAGCCGGTGGCCGGATATGATGATCCGCAGCTCTCGAATTTCTATGGACAGGCACTTCCTTTCCTGAAGCGTGGCGTACCGGTTCATCTGATGCACATCGAGAATGTCTCTTATCCCGAGAACTGGAAAGACACGAAAGTCCTGCTGATGAGTTATTCGAACATGAAGCCGCTCGACGAGAAAGCTCACCAGTATATTGCCGACTGGGTGAAGAATGGTGGCGTACTGGTGTATAGTGCGACCGACCGCGATTCTTTCCAGCAAGTACAGGAATGGTGGAATCAGGGAGAGAACCATTTCCGGGCTCCTTCCGAACATCTTTTCCAGCTGATGGGCATCAAGCCGAATGCAAGCGAGGGCGAATATGCCTGTGGCAAAGGAACAGTGTATGTGTTCCGGAAAGATCCGAAGCAATATGTCATGAAAGAAGACGGTGACCGGATTTATGTCGAGATCGTCAAACGGATGTATGAAGACAAGGCGAAGGCCGGAAAGCTGGAATTCAAGAATAACTTCTACCTGAAGCGCGGCATGTATGAATTGGTATCGGTGATGGACGAGAGCGTCAGCGACAAGCCTTATCAACTGAAGGGACGTTTTATCGACCTCTTCGATCCGCAGTTGCCGGTTCTGGCACAGAAGACCGTCAATCCGGGCGAACAGGCCTTCCTGATCAATCTCGATCAGGTGAAGAATCCCGATCAACCCCAGGTTCTTTGCGGAGCCGCACGTGTCTATGATGAGAAGGTGAAGAAAGCTTCCTATTCATTCGTGGCCAAAAGTCCGGCTGAAACCACCAATGTGATGCGTGTCCTCCTGCCGGCCGCTCCTAAGAAAGTCAAGATCCGCGATGCCGAAGGCGAAGATATAAAGGAAGCCACTTCGGAATGGGACGAAGCCAGCCGCACCTTGTTGCTGACCTTCGAGAACAGTCCGGAAGGCGTCCAAGTGAAATGCAAATGGTAAAAAGAAAGAAGGTGTGTCAAAAATGATCAGCTCATTTGACACACCTTCTTTTTTATACCGGAAAATGATTTATCAATAGATGGCTTTTGCCTCGATGACACATTCCAGGGCACTTGAATTAGCGGCAGCGTTGGCTTCCTGGAACGGACCGTACCAATAACAGCCGAAACTCATAGTCTGCGGGTCGTAATTGCGTGAAATGATCGACTCAGCATTCTTGATAATAAATTCTTTGTAGATCGGATTATTGGTTACCTTATATAAAAAGCCGAGGTGACGGATAAAGATTCCCTTGAACTGCACACCGTCACGACTTTTGGCTACTTGCGGATTCATCTCGCACAAGATGCCTTCTTCGTTGACCATTTCTTTCGTGATAGTTGCCTGTGCAATCTTCTCTGCCATATTCAGGTATTTCTTGTCGTGCGAATGCAAGTACATCTCGGCCAGCACGGCGATGGCAACACCTTGGTTGTAGGTGTAATGCGATCCGCGGTTAGGCGTACAATCTTTGGTCAAGCCGTCTTCGATCTGATGGATTTCGGTGTTGTACATGCCCGTCTGCAAATACCAGTTTACTTCCTTCTTGAACCAGTCGGCATATTGCTGTTTCCCGGTCTCGTTGTAAAGACGGATAGCCGTCAGAGCAAAAAGGTTGTTGGCGATGGAGTTTTTGTATTCCAGCGGATTCTTCTTCCAGAACGAACCGCCGCCACAGGTATCGTCGCTCCAGCCGGTTGTCATGTCTTCGAAAATAGTTTCGGCCATGTTCAGATACTTCTTGTCGTTTGTCAGACGGAAAGCGTTGATCCAAGCCAAAGCCCACCAGCCTTCATCATCATAATAATCATTGATGAAATTATCACAATAACGAACGACAGTGCCGGTCGAATCGGCAATCGGATAATGTTTTGCCTTGTTATACACGTCTTCGATGACCGGAACGATCTCTTTCTTGTTCTTGGTCACTTCCGCATAGCGGATGACAGCCGTCAGCAAGTTGGCCGAGTTCCACCATCCGGCCGTTTCCCAGATTCCGGTTGAATCCGTTCGCCATGTCAGCGACCGTTCAAGACTTGCATGCATTTTTGTGTCGAAAGGCGTGTGCTTATGCCCACCACAAGCCGAAAGAAGCAACACCATGGCTGTTGCAACGAAATACTTCTTCATCATAATTAATCAGGATAATTGTTTCAACGAGGTGCAAAGATAGAAATAGTGTTTCAATAATGAATGGATAATTGGTTTTTATCTGCTATTATCAAGAAAAACATTCCAGTCTGACGGAGAAAAACGGATCAGACAAGATGGAATAAAAAATGTAAAATTCGCTTATGATCGGATTATCTTTATTATTTTTACCCAAAAGATTTAATCTCCATTGAAATTCTTTAGAATCGGGTAGGTTTATAAAATTAGAGTGCGGTTATGATGAAAGATATCAAGAATCTGATTTTCGATTTTGGAGGCGTGCTGATCAATCTGGATCGTACGGCTTGCCGGGAAGCTTTTGAGAAATTAGGCATTGAAAGTATCCACGAAAGTGTACTGGATGATTACCGCCAGAAAGAGTTGTATATGCAGCTGGAATCGGGAAATATTTCTGCGGCAGCTTTCCGAGCCAGTATGCGCCGTTTATCGGATCAGGATTTGACAGACCAGCAGATTGACGATGCCTGGGTTTCCATCCTGGGTGATATTCCGGATTATAAGTTAGATTGGCTTCTTGAGTTGCGCAAGCAATACCATATTCTTTTATTGAGCAATACAAACAGTATCCACTGGCAATGGTCCGAGCAGAACCGGTTCCATTACAAAGGACATAAAGTGGATGATTTCTTCGACCGGATTTATCTTTCCTATGAGCTTCACATGCAGAAGCCGGATGTGGAGATTTTCAAGTTTGTCTTGCAAGACTCAATGATTACACCCGAGTCGACTTTCTTCATCGACGATTCGCCCGCCAACTGCAAAGCCGCCGAGTCGTTAGGCATTCAGACTTATTGTTGTCCGGCTGGTTCCGATTGGACTTTCCTCTTCAAGTAAAGAGTAGAAAATAGGGGCACAGGATTCTGTTCTCAGGAAAAAGAATGCGTAGGAATCATGTCCCCTTGTATTTTCAGGAGAGAACACCGCTTACTCCTGCCATGAAAGATAATCTTCGAATGTATAATGCAGCAGGTTCGGGATGACTTTGTACACTTTGTCTTTCAGCTCGTCTTCCGAATTGGTGGTACTTAAACCGATGACACGCATGCCTGCATTGGTTGCAGCGCTGATTCCGGCAAACGAATCCTCGAAGACGATGCATTCTTCGGGCTTGCGCTTCAGGTCTTCGGCAGCCAGCAAATAACACATCGGGTCTGGTTTCCCTTTCGTGATCCGGTTTTCTGAGACGAAGGTGTCAAACAGTCCTTCCAGATTCATTTCCTGAAAAGCCCTTTTCATCTTTCTGTTTTCCGAACTGGTGACGAGTCCGACCTGAACTCCGTGTGCTTTCAACATTCTGACAAACTCCAGCGAACCTGGAACTGGCGGGAAAGGCATGCGGCTCTCGAACTCATCCGATTCTGCCTGGATCTTCCGTTGTTCTTCTTCCGGCCGGTCTGAAAAATACTTTTTCATGACGTTCGACATGGTTGTTCCTTTTATGACAGCCGCGAAATGCGGAATGCCTGTATGATAACGGATGCCGGCATCATCCCAAAACTGGTCGTATAAAGGTTCGGTATCAGCCAGAACACCGTCAAAATCAAATAAAGCAGCTTTTATCTGTTGCATGATCATGATAGATTAAAATAAAAAAGGTAACCCGATAGATAAGAACCTACAGAGTTACCTTTTATTGTCATGAATAAAAATCAGAAGCCTGATTATTTAATGTTCGGATTCAACTTGTTCCATTCAGCTACTGGAGGAAGAACGCCCATAGCGATTACTTCATCACGCAAAGCGCACAAGTGTTCGTAGCTCTTATCCAAAGCAGCCTGTTCTTCTGCAGTACCGTTCAAAGCAGCGCAGTGGCAACCGTCTTTGTCGATAGAAGTTTCCCAAGCCATCATGATGTGGTCATATTTATCGTTAGATACATATGTACCAGCCGGCCAACGGAATGCTTTACCACCCATAGCCGCAGCAATCATTTCGATAGAAACGTATGACGGGCTCTGGAAAGAAGAACGACCACGCAAGTTGATGATGTTAGCACCACCCTTAGTTACTTTCTGCTGGATTTCAGCCCATTGTTCAGCTGTTAAAGCGTCAGTACCGATGATGTCTGTCAACGGTTTGCCGTTAACTTTAGCAGTAGAAGCAAATACAGCCATCTGTTCGCCGTGGCCACCGTATGTACGGCAGTTTTCAACAGCGTCCATAGAGATACCGAAGTGTTTAGCTAATTCGCTGCGCAGACGAGTTGAGTCCAAACCTGCCAATGTAGTTACCTGACCTGGTTTCAAACCTGAATATAACAAAGTGATCAAACCAGTGATATCAGCCGGGTTGAAGATAACAACGATGTGCTTAACATCCGGGCAATACTGTTTTACGTTCTTACCGAATTCTTCAGCGATAGCTGCATTACCTTTCAGCAAATCTTCACGAGTCATACCAGCCTTACGAGCTGCACCTCCTGAGTTAACGATATATTTAGCACCTGTTAATGCTTCTTTGATGTCGGATGTAAAAGTGATGTTTACACCTTCGAAACCACAATGGAACAATTCTTCAGCAACACCTTCCAAACCCGGAGCATACGGGTCGTATAAACAGATGTTTGAAGTAAGACCCATCATAATAGCTGTTTGAGCCATGTTAGAGCCAATCATACCTGCTGCACCAACAATAGTCAGCTTTTCATTTGTAAGCACGTTCATAGAGCATTAATTTTTTAGTTATTCTTATTGTAAAACAAATTCTTAACGAAAAGGTTTCGAATTTGTCTTGTTTATTTATAGTGCAAAAATACAAAATATATTCTTTCAACCTATCATCTATGGATTAATTTCAGATGTTTCAGAAAGTTTTTCAAAACAGATTGGGCAGTGATGAAAATTCATGCCGACCTTTTCTCCAAAATACGCCGGCTTTTTATCAAAATACGCCGGGAATTGATGAAAATACGCCGGCTTTTTCACGTTTCGTAATACCTAAATTTGTATTCTGTTGGTTTTTTGCTACCTTTGTCAAAAATGTTGTGTGTATTCAGGAAAAGTTCTTTAGACGGATAATGACCATTTCACTGAATATAGCCAAATAGAAATAATAACAGAAAACAAGTAAAGTGTATCATGAAAAAGAAAAGTTTCTGGTCGGTAATGCTTGCTGCTTCTTTAGCCTGGATGAGTTGTCCTTCGTTTGTGAGTGCAGCAGAAACATTCGACCCTGTTGAGTACGTCAGTCCGCTGGTTGGTACTCAGTCTACTTTTGAGTTGTCAACCGGTAATACGTATCCGGCTATCGCACGTCCGTGGGGTATGAACTTCTGGACTCCGCAGACGGGAAAGATGGGAGATGGTTGGCAATATGTTTATACAGCGAACAAGATTCGCGGTTTCAAACAGACACATCAGCCGAGTCCTTGGATCAATGACTACGGGCAGTTTGTCATCATGCCGGTTGTAGGCAGTCCGGAGTTCGATCAGGATAAGCGTGCCAGCTGGTTCTCTCACAAAGGAGAAATAGCCAAGGCTTATTATTATAAGGTATATCTGGCCGAACATGATGTCGTAACAGAGTTGACACCGACCGATCGTGCTGCTTTGTTCCGTTTCACTTTCCCAGAGAATGATCATTCATACATCGTCGTGGATGCGTTGGACAAAGGTTCGTATGTAAAAGTCATCCCGGAAGAAAACAAGATCATTGGTTATACAACCAAGAACAGTGGTGGTGTTCCTGATAACTTCAAGAACTATTTCATCATTCAGTTTGATAAGCCTTTCACCTATAAGGCTACCTTTGCTGATGGTACATTAAGCGAAGGAAACGTAGAACAGCAGGCCAATCATGCAGGTGCTGTGATCGGTTTCAAGACGAAGAAAGGTGAGATTGTTCATGCCAAAGTAGCTTCTTCTTTCATCAGCTATGAACAGGCTGCCATCAACATGAAGGAGTTGGGCAATGACAGTTTCGATACGTTGGTACAGAAAGGAAAAGAAGCCTGGAACGATGTCTTGAGCAAGATTGAAGTAGAAGGCGGAAACCTCGACCAGTATCGTACGTTCTATTCTTGTCTGTATCGTTCGTTGTTGTTCCCGCGTAAGTTCTATGAACTGGATGCAAACGGGAAAGTAGTTCACTACAGTCCGTACAACGGTCAGGTATTGCCGGGATATATGTACACCGATACAGGTTTCTGGGATACATTCCGTTGTCTGTTCCCGTTCCTGAACCTGATGTTCCCGTCGGTCAACAAGGAAATGCAGGAAGGTCTGATCAATACCTATAAGGAAAGTGGTTTCTTCCCCGAATGGGCAAGTCCGGGTCACCGCGGCTGTATGGTAGGAAACAACTCGGCTTCTGTTCTGGTCGATGCCTATATGAAGGGTGTGAAGGTAGAAGACCTGAAGACATTGTACGAAGGATTGATTCACGGAACGGAGAATGTTCATCCGAAGGCTTCTTCAACCGGACGTCTGGGTTATGAATATTACAATGAATTGGGATACGTTCCGTATGATGTCAAGATCAATGAAAATGCAGCCCGCACATTGGAATATGCTTACGACGACTGGTGTATTTACAAGCTGGCGAAAGACTTGAAACGTCCGAAGAAAGAAATCGATCTGTTCGCTAAGCGGGCAATGAACTATAAGAACCTGTTCGACAAGGAAACCAACCTGATGCGTGGTAAGAATAAAGACGGTAAGTTTATGGCTCCGTTCTCTCCGCTGAAATGGGGTGATGCCTTCACTGAAGGAAACAGCTGGCATTATTCTTGGTCAGTTTTCCACGATCCGCAGGGATTGATCGACCTGATGGGTGGAAAAGAAGTCTTTGTCCAGATGCTGGATTCAGTATTTGCCGTTCCGCCGATCTTTGATGATAGCTACTATGGTGGTGTGATTCATGAGATCCGTGAAATGACCGTAATGAACATGGGTAACTATGCACACGGAAACCAGCCTATCCAGCACATGATCTATATGTATAACTATGCAGGCGAACCTTGGAAGGCACAGTATTGGTTGCGTCAGGTGATGAACCGGATGTACACTCCAGGACCGGACGGTTATTGCGGTGATGAAGATAACGGTCAGACTTCAGCTTGGTATGTCTTCTCTGCTTTAGGATTCTATCCGGTTTGTCCGGGAACTACCCAGTATGTGATGGGAGCTCCGTTGTTCAAGAAGGCAACCTTGCATTTCGAAAATGGAAAATCGCTGGTGATCAATGCACCGGCCAACAGTGCTGAAAACTTCTATATCAAATCCTTGAAGTTCAATGGTCAGAATTATACGAAGAACTATTTGGATCATAACGATTTGATGAAGGGTGCGGTATTGGATATAGAAATGGATGACCAGCCGAACAAGCAGCGCGGAATCCAGACAGCCGATTTCCCATATTCTTTCTCTACTGAGAAGAAGTAATTCGGAATATTCTCTATACTTCTGTTTAGTCAGGCACGATTTATATGGATTTGCACTTTTATTGGATAATGATAAGTGAAATCGATTTGAATCGTGCCTAATTTATTATCTTTATCCCTAGAAATATAAAATCATTATTATATGAAGAAAGTATATAAATCAACATTGGTTGTTCTGGCTTCTCTGTTCCTGCTGGGTTCGTGTACTCCGCAGGCAAACAACAAAGTCGGAGCCATGAAGTCGCCCATCGAGTATGTGAATCCATACATGGGTAACATCAGCCATTTGCTGGTGCCGACGTATCCGACCGTGCATCTTCCGAACAGCATGATGCGTGTTTATCCCGAAAGAGCCGATTTTACAGGTGATCGGTTAGGTGGTTTACCTTTGATTGTAACCAGCCATCGCGGAAGTTCTGCCTTTAATCTGAGTCCGTATCAAGGAGGCGAAAGCGGCTTGCGGCCGGTTGTTCCGTTGAGCTATGACCAGGAAAAGCTGACTCCATACCGTTATCAGGTGTATTTGGATGAACAGAATGTCGATGTGGACTTTGCTCCGTCGCGGCAAAGTGCGGTGTATAGCCTGACTTTCGAGAATGAAGCTCCTTCTTATCTCGTATTCAATACACGAAGAGGAGAGATCGAAGTGAATGGCAATGCCGTGAGTGGTTTCCAGTATATTGAAGGAAACACGAAAGTCTATCTGTATGCGGAAGTCGACAAGACACCTGAAAAGGTCGGAACCTTAACTGATGGAGCCGTAAAGACGGATGTCCTGAAGAAAGAAGGCGAGAATGCTGCGGTTGTGATGGCTTTCCCGGCCAATGTTGGCAAAGTAGGTGTTCGTTATGGCGTTTCATTTATTGATGCAGAACAGGCGAAAAAGAATTTGCAGCGTGAGATTGCTGCTTATGATGTGGACGTAGTGGCCAAAGCCGGACAGAATGCCTGGAACCAGGCGTTGGACAAGATCCAGGTTGAAGGTGGTACTGAAGACGATAAGACAGTCTTTTATACTTCGCTGTATCGTTGCTTTGAGCGTCCGGTTTGTATTAGCGAAGATGGACGCTATTACAGTGCTTATGATGGAAAAATACATGAAGATGGCGGACGTCCGTTCTATGTAGATGACTGGATTTGGGATACTTACCGTGCTACACATCCGTTGCGTGCCCTGATTGATGCAGAACGCGAAGGAGACATCGTTAATTCTTTCTTGCTGATGGCCGAACAGATGGGTACGAACTGGATGCCGACATTCCCGGAAGTAACCGGTGATTCTCGTCGTATGAACTCAAACCATGGTGTAGCAACGGTGATCGATGCTTACCGGAAAGGTGTCCGTGGATTTGATCTGGCCAAAGCCTATGAGGCTTGCCGCAAAGGAATGGAAGAAAAGACCTTGATTCCGTGGTCGGGCAAACCGGCCGGCTGGCTCGATCAGTTCTATAAGGAACATGGTTATATTCCGGCTTTGCGTCCGGGCGAAAAGGAAACGGTAGAGAATGTATCTATGTGGGAGAAACGTCAGCCGATCGCTGTGACTTTGGGTACGGCATACGATCAGTGGTGTCTCGGACAGATTGCCCAGGAATTAGGCAAGAAGGACGAAGCTGATTACTACCTGAAGTGTTCGTATAACTACCGGAATGTATTTAATCCTGAGACCGGATTCTTCCATCCGAAAGATAAAGACGGCAAATTCATTACTCCGCTGGATTATCGTTATGACGGAGGTTTGGGTGCCCGCGATTATTATGATGAAAACAATGGCTATATCTATCGTTGGGATGTGCAGCACAACATCGGCGACTTGATTTCGCTTGTGGGTGGAAATGATAAGTTCACCGCTGCATTGGATGATATGTTCAATACGCCATTGGGCATGTCGAAGTGGCAATTCTATTCTACATTGCCTGATCATACCGGAAATGTGGGTATGTATTCGATGGCCAACGAACCGAGTTTGCATATTCCGTATCTGTATAACTATGCCGGAAAGCCATGGATGACGCAGAAACGTATCCGTACTTTATTGACACAATGGTTCCGAAACGACCTGATGGGCGTGCCGGGTGATGAAGACGGTGGCGGAATGTCTGCTTTTGTGGCTTTCAGTCAGATGGGATTTTATCCGGTCACTCCGGGAATGCCGTCGTATAATATCGGTAGTCCGGTCTTCACCAGTATGAAGATGCACCTGAGCAATGGCAAGATATTTGAGATCAAGGCAAACAATGCTTCGCCGGAAAACAAATACATCCAGTCGGCCCGCCTGAATGGCAAAGAACTGAATCAGGCTTGGTTTAACCACAGCGATATCATGGATGGCGGTTTGCTGGAAGTTGAAATGGGACCGAAGGCAAACAAGTCGTGGGGAACAGCCACTCCGCCGCCTTCAGCAGCTCCGATGCCATAAGCTGAATCATATATTTGCCCTGGGATTCGTCTCAGGGCATTTTTATATCCAACAGAAAGAATCACCTGGTCTGACCCGACGGTTGTTTGCCCTGAATACACTCCATAAAACCTGTCAGGAAGTTTCGTTTTTCTCCCGCCCTCATGAAAAATATAAAAAGGTATTTGGAACGAGCGACTTATCTTTCTACTTTTGCATTCAAAATCGAACAAGTATAGCATGTTAAGAAAAATAGTTATTCTGACCGTTTTAGGCGGATTCCTGGTAAGTCATTCGACGGAAGCCCAGGACGTTCGGACGGATTCGGTAGCGGTTGTTTCCGAGTCGGTACCCGATACGGTATCGAAACCGGTGTTGATGTTGGATGGTAAGCCGATGACAGAAAAACAGATGAAGCGTTATTACAAGCAGATGCGTCGTGATTCGATTCGGGAAACGAAGAATATTTGGTGGTCTGTTTTAGGCGGTCCGTCTTATACGCCGGAAAGTTCTTTGGGTGTGGGCGGCGCAGTATTGTCTAGTTTCCGTTTTCATCGGAACGACTCTATTACCAAACGATCTTTTATCCCTGCCGGTTTCGCTATCTCCTTGAATGGTACATTTGTCCTGGCTGGAGCCGGAACTCTTTTCTTCAATGAGAACAAATTCCGTATTTACGTCAACTACAGTTTCCGCAACGAGCCTGCCCATTATTATGGAAAAGGATACGAAAGCATAGAGAATGTCCAGCGTGGCGACTCCACCACGAAATATCATCGGACGTATTTCCAATTCTATCCGCGTTTTGTATGGGAAGTCAAGCCGAACCTGTTTGCTGGAACTTTATTTGAATTGAATCTGACGAAAGCAAGTGATGTGAATCCGGTGATGGCTGCCGATCCGTATTTCCTGAAATTCAAACCGAAATATGTGAATATTGGTGTCGGCGGTTTGTTGCAATACGATACACGTGATGATGTGGCAACGCCTACTTCGGGTATGCTGGTGAGCGGAATGGCCAAGTTCTTCGGTAAGTATCTGGGCGGTGCTTATAATTATGAGTTGTTCGAACTGGAATATCGTCAGTTCAAGAACGTTTTCCGTCCGCGCAGTACGCTGGCGTGGATTGCCAAAACACAGATAGGAGTGGGCAATGTTCCTTTCTCCGAATTGCCTTCGTTTGGTTCGCCTTTCGATCTCCGTGGATATTACATCGGGCAATATCGGGATAAATCGATGGCCTACGGGATTTTGGAATACCGCCATATGTTTGGTAGTCCGGCCATGTATAAAAGCGGAAACTTCTGGGCGAAGTGTGGTTTCGTGGCCTGGGTCGGAACAGGAACCATTGGCAATACGCCTTTTGTTGATTGGAATAAATGGAAACTCAACTATGGCGCCGGGCTCCGAATCCAAGTACAGCCGGGAAAGAATTTCCGTCTTGACTTAGGAAAAGATCCGGCCAACAAGGGAATTTCATTTTATATGAATATGACGGAAGCATTCTGATCAAGAGAATGCTTCCGTTTTTTATGCAGTACACAGGCGGCTTAATCCAGTAACTTCGGATTGAATAGGAGATAACCGATGTTAATACCGAAATTGAAGTTCTTGCTTGGATAACTATATCCATTGGCATACAAGCTGATGCTGGTGAAAGGCAGGTGAACCACAAAGGCCGCTTCTCCCATATACTTGAATGAATCGAGGAACTTCCCGTAATAAGGTAAGGTCATCACGTAATTGTTGTCTAACACTTCGGTATGTTTCTTGATTTCGTAGAGCGGCAAAAATCCATATAGATCTAGCCGGAAATGGACGAACTTGCCCAGCTTCACGATTGGAGAGACACCCAGTGCCGCATATTGGTTGGCACGAAAGGCTTCATTGAATACGATCGTGCTGTGCGGAGTCGGTGTAAATGCCGGTGCCTGCAGGATAGAAGCCGTATAGTTTTCCATCAGGTTCTTGCTGGATAAAACCAGTTCTCCGGTGTATCCCAGATTAAACAGTTTGCTCAGTTCGTGGTATTGTTCCCAATGGGCTTTCATCTGGAGCCAGCTGTGGGTGTTGTTTTTGGTTGGTTCCGTAGCTACGTTGGGCTTGTATTTCTCGGTTCCGGTGATATACTGGGCATTCAATGACCGCTTCACTCCTGAGATCGGGTAAACCTTCGTACTCAATGAGTTCTGTTCGATATTTAATGATCCTGAGAATAGGTTATAACGGCTGTGTTCATAATCCCGGTCGGCAAACGATACCTCGGTATTTTGGTAATAATAGTCGTTTAACTGGCCGTAGCCAAAACCGATTTCTGCTTTTGCCCGGTTCAGGAACGGGAAACCCAGCTTCAGCTTCATATACAGTTCGTGCTGCTTGATGAAGGCCGGCACGACATCTTCGTAGAACAGCGACTGGCTTTCCGAATACCGTTTGTAGGAAAATACACCTTGCCAGTTGATATATGTAGGAATGCGCGTCTGCAGATACATGCGTCCGTTCAGCATCACGCCGCTGAAAGAGTTTCCTACCTGAAAGTCAGCATTCATATCAGCCGCATATCGTCCTAAATAGCGGTAACCAAGACCTAAATAGAGTTGGTTGGCCTGGTGGGATGAAATGTTTCCTCCCAGACCGATATTAATCTCGTCGGACATTGTGATGTATAAATGCAGGTCGAATGTTTTGTTTACCCGGTTGTAAATCGCCTTTGGAACAATTTCCTTGATCTTCGAATAGGCCAGCATCTTGAAATAAGCCCGCTTGAACTCTTCCATCGAGAATTCCTGGTTAATGTCGCGGTGCAATTGCGACTCGATGTACTTCTGCTGTGACTCTGATACGCCGGTAATATAGATATTCTTGAATACCAGAGGCGGCAGACTTTCCTTGTATTGTTTCCGTCGCAGGTTTAATGAGTCAAGAGGCATTCTCCGGTGTACCCGTCCTTTGATGGAATCGATCAGACTCATGGTGCGCTTGTAACCCATTTCCATGATCTCGTTGGCTTTCTGGAAGTCAAGCAAGGAAACATCCGGCATGTTAAAGCGGATAATCATGCCGTCTTCTTCATCTACCTCGTAGTTGGTTTCCTGCATGATCATGGTTTCTATCTGATTGTACGGATTGTTGGATGGTTTGCTTTTGCCGGTACTCAAGGCCACTCCGAAGATGAAATCAGGGTGAAAGTCTTCTTTCATCGTTTTAACCGGGAAGTTATCATAAATACCTCCGTCGAACATCGGGACACTGTCTTTCCACACGGGTTTGAAGAACAAAGGGAACGTCATGGAGATACGAACCGCTTCTCCCAAATCTCCGTTTTTGAAGATCACCGGCTTTTTGTTATAGATATCCGAACCGATACAACGGAAGGGAACAAACAGATTGTCAAAGTTCCAGGCAGCTTTGGCTGTTGCCTGCGCATACAAAGCCATAAAAGCCTGATTCATCTGAATGGGGTTAATCAGACTCTGCGGCAAGAAGTTGGTCTTTATCTGCAAGGAATCGGACATATCAATGGAGAAGTGTGCCATTTCGGGCGTCGGATCGGGTTTCCGGAAATAATACATATAATCATCTTCCACCGTTCCGGTTTGCCAATAGCCGAATTCTTTCGATAGCATCAGTTGAAGCATTTCATCGGGCGTGTAACCCATGGCGTACAAACTGCCAATGATTGCTCCGATGGACGTACCTGTAATGTAATCGATAGGAATTTCATTCTCTTCGAAGGCTTTAATAACGCCTATATGGGCTGCGCCTTTGGCGCCACCGCCGCTTAATACCAATCCGACTCGCTGTGCTTGCAGGGAGTTTATGAGTATAAAAAAGAAACTGATAACAATTGAAATCCGCTTCATAAGATACTTTTCAGAATTTATTCCAAAAGTAAGGAAAGTATTTTAGAAAATCAAAGCGGATTCTGTCAATTCTTAGGCAGAAAAAATATTCTAGACGCAATGAATACATTCGCATCCGAAATATTGTATTTGGAAAATGATTGTTGTGAATATGAATAGGAGAAGGAGATGTGGGCAGTGATGGATTCGAACCACCGAAGGCGTAAGCCAGCTGAGTTACAGTCAGCCCCATTTGGCCACTCTGGTAACTGCCCCTTTGTTTCTCAATTGCGATGCAAAGGTAAGAACTAATTTTGTAACTTGCAAGAAAAATCGATCATTTTTATTGCAGTTACTGCAGCTTCGTCTCCTTTATTTCCATATTTACCCCCGGCACGGTCTTCTGCCTGTTGCATATTATCGGTAGTTAACAAGCCGAAGATGAACGGAATATCATACATCAGGTTCAATTCTGTGATCCCTTGTGTTACGCCAGAACAAACATAATCAAAATGTGGAGTATCGCCTTTTACAACACATCCCAAGACAATGACAGCATCCACATCTTTCTCGTCGGCCAGACGTTTTGCCCCAAAAGTCAGTTCAAAACTACCCGGTACACGTTTAACGATGATGTTTTCAGGCTTAACCCCGTGTCTTTCGAGCGTATTGCAAGCACCTTCCAACAATTTCTCGGTTATCACCTTGTTCCACTCAGCCACCACGATTCCAACATTCATATCCGAGGCATCCGGAACACTATTAAAATCATAATCTGATAAGTTTTGATAAGCTGTAGCCATAATTATTATCATGAAAAAAGAACAAGAAGAGGATGCCTTTTCCTGTTTTCATCAAGCAAGGGCATCCTCGTCTCTATCTGGTTTAACAATATTACCTATATATATTATTTTGCCAAGGCAGTTGCACGAGCGATATATTTATCGATATCGGCAGCTTCCATAGAGTTAAAATATTTCTCTTTAATCTGTGTGTACGATTTAACTGCATCTGCATATTGCTGCAATGATTCATAAGCAATACCAGCTTTCTTCAGGTAAATCGGGCTGATCACTTCGTTGTCGGCTGATTTGGCAGCTTTTTCGAAATAGCTAATACCTTCTTTTACATTACCAGCATTTACATAGCAATCGCCAATTAATCCTACAATTGCCGGAGAAACCATCTGATCATTCGCGCTGAATGATTTCAACATATCGATCGCCTTATCGTTGTCACCCAACTTAAAGTAGCAAATACCAGCGTATGCTTTTGCCAGATTACCAGCATCTGTAAAACCATATTCATCGGCAATGGCAGCAAAACCTTCATAATCGGCACCATTTCCATTCAATGCCAGCTGGAAAGAATCGCGGGCAAAATATTGTTCTCCCTTAAACATGGCTGCAGCCGCTTTCTTCTGCTGAGGTGCAACATAACCATGCTGATAGCCTAAAAATGCACCGACAATCACGGCAATCGCCAAAATACCAAAGATAATCTTCTTTGAATTGTTTTCAATAAATAGTTCCGATCTCGAAACAAGTTCTTCTACTTCTACGGTTTCCTTTTCTTTAGTAGCCATAATTTGTTTATAGTTATTTTATTAATCTTTTCTCCTGCAAAAAACCTTTTTTGACTTCAAAGCGCAAAAGTAGTTTTTTTTACCGACATAATCGATATATACAACTATATTTTTTACTTTTGTAAGCACTAAAATGAACTCAATGATACTGAAACAGCTTTCTATTCTGAATTACAAAAACATAGTCCAGGCTGAAGTCGTATTTTCACCCAAGATCAATTGCTTCTTCGGAAAGAACGGAATGGGCAAGACCAATTTTATGGATGCCATCTACTATCTGTCTTTCTGTAAAAGCCATATCAATACACCCGACAGTCTGATTATCCGGAATAATCAGGATATGTGCGTATTGCAAGGTGTATATGATTATGACGGACGAACGGAAGAATTGTTTTGCGGTATCCGCCACAAGCAGAAGAAACAATTCAAGCGGAATAAAAAAGAATACAAACGGCTGTCGGAACACATTGGGTTATTACCTTTGGTCATGATATCACCGGCCGATACCGAACTGATCCAAGGAGGCAGCGAAGAAAGACGCCGGTTTATGGATCTGATCATCTCGCAGCAAGACAAAAATTACCTGCATGCGCTTATTCAATACAACAAGGCTTTACTGCAACGGAACACTCTGCTGAAAGAGCAAAGTCATGATACGTCGCTGTTTGATGTACTGGAAATGCAACTGACCATGTATGGAGAACAGATCTTCTCAAAAAGGAAACAACTGATCGAAAGACTGGTTCCCTTATTCAATCAGTTTCATCAGCAGATCTGCCACTCGGCTGAATCGGTCGATTTAACGTATATTTCCCAACTGGCAGAAACTTCTCTGGAAGAAAAGTTACGGAAGAACCGGGAAAGAGACGTACTGATCGGTTATACTACAGCTGGAATCCATAAAGATGAACTGGAGATGCTACTGGACGGATCGCTTATCCGGCGTGTGGGTTCGCAAGGTCAGCAAAAGACCTATCTGATTGCGTTGAAGCTGGCTCAATATTCGTTGTTGGCACAGGAAGGAGCCTCAACTCCGCTGTTGCTGCTGGATGATATCTTCGATAAATTAGATGCAGAACGAGTGGCACAGATCATCCATCTGGTCGGTGAAGAACAGTTCGGACAAATCTTCATTACAGATACCAACCGAAAATATCTGGACAAGATACTGGAGACGATAAATTCTGATTTTGCCCTATTCGAAGTGGAGCAAGGATGTATCAAACCCTTAAATGAGGCATAAGATGAGACGGACGAACGTACAACCCATCGGAGAAATACTCCGTGATTTCTTTGAAGACAATCCGGAAATTTATGAAAAGATTATGGAAGTCCGCATCGAACGGACATGGCCTAAAATATTAGGTCCAATGGCCCAACAATACACAAGTCTGATGTATGTTCGTGATCGTATATTATATGTATATATGAAATCGGCAGTTCTCCGTACGGAACTACTCTACTGCAAAGACAAGCTGAGAGACAGCATCAACAAAGAATTGGGATCAGGCTATCTGTTTGACCTGGTCATCCGATAATTTCACGCTCGGTAATCACCAGATCCATCTTTTTATCAAACTCCTCTACCGGAATCCGATCCAACAACTGAAAAGAATAACCGATACCTATCTTCGGAACAGACAAGGTGGACAACAGACGATCATAGAAACCTCTTCCCCGCCCCATCCGATTTAATTGGCGGTCGAAAGCAACACCCGGAACAATGATCAGATCGATTTCCCTTTCGATGGATACCGACTGCGGGGTTACAATCGGCTCGATAATACCAAAAGCACCCGTTTGTACCGACTCCGGACCAGTATAAGGCAAGAGCAATAAATCATCACCCTGTACAACTGGCAGTGCCAGACGTTTCTTCAGATACCAGCGATTCAGAAAAGCAGCCGTCTGTACTTCTCCCGGCAAAGCATGATAACAAGCAACGGCATGAGCCTGCCGGAACAATTCGGTTTGTTCCAACAGGCTCATGAGCTGATCCGACCAGTTTTGCAATTGTTCGGATGAATATAGTTTCTTTTGTCGGGCTATTTCACGCCGCAACTGTTGTTTCTCCTCGTGCATCCTTACAGACTTTTTTCCGTATCCAAGGAGATTGGATAAGCTTTTCCTGACTTCAACACCTCAATAGCTTTCCGGATTGTTATATCATCACTCAAGAACACCGGATAGAAACCATCATCTTCAAAGAAATTACGGATGATATAGGCCTGCAACTGTGTTTCTATCAACTTATACGAAATAGCAATCAGATTCGGACGCTTCTTGATACCTTGCTTGACAGCATAATTGGCGAAGTTATTAACCAACGGCTGTTGCTTCAGATAAGTCCATAATTCTTGATAATCCTTGAATGATGAGAATTTCTCTTTATTCTTATCCGAATACTCTAAAGCATACATATACAGCACACCACTGCTGACCACATTTGAGAAGTAAGAAGTGATGCCGCTTGTATCCCGTGGAATGAAAATATCCGGCATGATACCACCACCGCCATATACTGTTCGGCCACCTACCGTTTGATACTTCAGCGAATCGTCCAACTTGATACTGTCCGCCGAGTCGAATTCTCCGTGCATATAGCGATTATAAATATCCTGATCGTAGTCTTCCGTATCACCCAGCTTATATTGCTTTTGGATACAACGGCCCGACGGTGTATAATAACGAGCCACTGTCAGACGTACTTCCGAACCATCATTCAGTTTAATTGGAGACTGTACCAAACCTTTTCCATACGTACGGCGACCGATGATCAAACCCCGGTCATTATCCTGAATAGCACCCGAAACAATTTCGCTGGCCGATGCCGAAATTTCATCCGTCAAGATCACAACAGGATTCTCTTTACAAGTACCTGTTCCGTTGGCGTACGAATCAAAACGCGGGAAAGCCTTCCCTTCAGCATACACAATCAGACGACCTTCCGGCATAAATTCGTTCACCATATTAATGGCAGCCTCCATATATCCACCCGTATTTCCACGCAAATCGATGATAAAAGACTGGCAATCGGCTTGTTTTAACTTAGCAATCGCTGTGATAAACTCATTGTATGTTGTCCGTCCGAACTTACTAACTTTAATATATCCGATACCATCACTTACCACATACGAAACATCTACCGTATTGACAGGAACGTCTCCACGGGTAACCTCGACATGCAACAACTCTGGATTGTTATCCCGTTTGATACCCAGCTTTACCGTACTGTTCTTCGCACCACGCAATGTCTTCATCACTTTGTCACGACTCATTTTCGTACCGGAAAAGACAGAATCATTAATGGTTACAATTCGGTCGAAAGGTTTCAGACCGGCTTTTTCCGAAGGTCCACCCGGAATAACACTGATCACCAAAATCGTATCGGTCTGCATATTGAAAGAAACCCCGATACCGCTGAATGATCCTTCCAAATCTTCAGAAACAGCCGAAGCGTCTTCTGCAGAAATATAAACAGAGTGCGGATCCAACTCACTGAATATTTTCGGTACAGCCTTTTCAACCATATCCGCCATATTCACCGTATCCACATAATGCTCTTCAATGATGTCAAGAATGGCATCTATCTTATTTCCCGCCAGGAAATTTCTTTTCCGTCCCTGATTGGAGAGCCAATAATAATTTCCAATAAATATACCCAACGCGATACTGGCCGCAATAATCACCGGCAACCATATAGAAATTCGCTTGTTTTTGTCCATAAGACGTGTCTTTTATTCGTTTAAGTCTATAAAATCAACCTGTATGTTTGCTTTCTTCAATAAATCACAACCTTCTTCCGTCCGATATTTCTCGGAATAAACAACCCGGACAATTCCCGACTGAATGATCAGCTTTGAACACTCAATACAAGGAGCAGAAGTCACATAAATCGTAGCACCTTTACTGCTATTGGAGGAAGCAGCCACTTTGGTAATGGCATTGGCTTCGGCATGCAACACATAAGGAAGAGTTACATTCTGCTCATCCTCACAAACATTCTCAAACCCGGAAGGCGTACCGTTATATCCATCGGAAATGATCATTTGGTCTTTTACGATCAATGCTCCTACCTGTCGTCTTTTACAATATGAGTTTTCAGCCCAAATAGAAGCCATACGCAAATAACGCTTATCCAGCTCGTGCTGTTTGTCTGTTTTATTGGTCATTGTCTTTTATTTTTATCAAAAAAGGCGTACCGTTTGTTGTCCGGTACGCCTTTTGCTTATTATACCGTAACAATCAAGGCACAAAATTAATCAATTTGCCTCAACTGCTACTTCTTTATCCGCTTATTTTTTAATACCATTACGAATTAGCAAAGCATCGATGGTCGGTTCTTGTCCTCTGAATCGTTTATACAAGACAGCCGGATCTTCTGTTCCTCCTTTTGAAAGGATATTATCATAGAAAGATTTGGCTACTTCCTTGTTAAAGATACCCTTTTCCTTGAATAAGGAGAAGGCATCCGCATCCAAGACTTCAGCCCATTTATAACCATAATAACCAGCAGCATATCCTCCAGCAAACAAATGACCAAAGTTAGTACTCATACAAGCTTCGGGAACTTCCGGAACAACAGCAGCCGGCGCCCAGGCTTTCTTCTCGAAGGCTACTACATCACCTTCAAACGGTTCCGTGATTGTATGCCAAGCCATATCCAGCAAACCGAAACTTACCTGACGGCAGCAAGCATATCCGGTATTGAAGTTGGAAGCATCAATCAGTTTCTGTACCAGTTCCTGTGGTATCTTCTCTCCGGTTTCATAATGAACGGCAATCTGATCCAGATATTCTTTCTCAGTCAACCAGTTCTCCATGATCTGAGAAGGTAACTCAACGAAATCCTGGTAAACACTCGTACCAGAAAGACTAGCGTAGGTTCCATCGGCACAGATACCATGCAAGGCATGACCAAACTCATGCAGCAGAGTTTCTACCTCGTCGAAAGTCAGCAAAGAAGGTTTCGTATCAGTCGGACGGGTAAAGTTCATGACAATGATAATCTGCGGACGAACATCCTTACCCTTCGCATCGCGGTATTGAGAACGGATTCCATTCATCCAAGCCCCGGATTGTTTTCCTTCACGTGGGAAGAAATCCGTATATAACACAGCCTTGAAGTTTCCTTCTGCATCATACACTTCGTATGCCAGAACTTCCTTGTCGTAAACCGGGATCTTCTTGTTTTCCTTGAATGTCAGCCCATACAGTTGGGTAGCCAGTCCGAATACCCCTTTCTTGACATTTTCCAACTGGAAATAAGGACGAGTCATTTCGTCGTTCACCTTGAAACGCAAGTCTTTCAGTTTCTCTGAATAATAACTCCAGTCCCAAGGCATGACTTGCATATTCTGCTGTTCCATGCCCATCGCGAATCCCTGAACGGCATTGTATTCATTGATGGCCACCGGCTTATAAGCATCCAGCAACTGATTCAGCAGTTTATAAACATTGTCGGCATTCTTCGCCATCTTATGCGACAACTCAAAAGCGGCATAATTAGGATACCCCATCAATTGAGCCAATGCCAAACGATCGTTCACCAACTTCCGGATGATTTCCTTATTATCATATTCATCGCCTTTATTACCTGTGCTCATATAGGCCCGATACATCTTTTCACGCAAAGCACGCGAATCGGCATAACGCATGAAGGGAACGTAGCTCGGCGCATCCAAGGTAAACAACCAACCTTCTTTCCCTTTCTCTTTGGCCAGATGAGCCGCCGCTTCACGAATACTTTCCGGCAGACCGGCAATATCTTTTTCGTCGGTCAGCAACATCTCAAACCGGTTCTGATCTTTCAACGCATTCTGATCGAACTGCAAAGACAACAAACTCAATTCGGTTGTCAAAGCGCGGTATTTCTCTTTATCTTCTGCACTCAATGTAGCTCCGCTTTCCTGGAAGGCACGATAGGTTTCATCCAGCAAACGGCTATCTTCAACAGACAAATTCAACGACTGACGCTGATCATAAACCGCCTTTACACGGGCAAACAACTTTTCGTTCAGATAAATATTATTCGAACTTTCTGTCAGATCAGGAGAAATCCGTTGTGAAATCTCCATCATCTCATCATTGGCATTTGCACTCAATACATTGAAGAAAGCGCCACTGACACGGTTCAGCAATTCTCCGCTGCGATCCAAAGCGACGATCGTATTCTCGAAGGTTGCTGGTTCGGAGTTATTGGCTATCTTCTCAATATCTGCTTTCAACTCAGCAATACCTCGCTTGAATGCCGGTTCATAATGTTCCGTCTTGATCTTATCAAAAGGAGGCGTTTCAAACGGGGTTTTGTATTTTCCAAAAAATGGATTCGACTCGGCTTGTACCATAACATTTGAAGTTAAGCCCAATAACAAAAGGGCATTACACAATACATTCTTCATACACACACTCTTTATTATTTCCAAGTCGCAAAGATACACTTTTCTGTGAATTACAAACAAAAGAGCGGATTACTCTTTCGCGTAAAAGAACACACGCCAAGACTCACCCCAAGCAAGATCATATTTGATATAATGAAAAGACTTCATATCGTCTTGCATGGTTACAGACCTAGAATAAATAAACTCTTCTTCTCCTGTATCCGGATCAATAGATCTCTCATACAAACTCAGCTGATTACCTTGTAACTTATAGGTACCTTCTCTCATCTCTCTTAAATCACCATTCCAAGCATCCCATCTGATTTCCAACTTCCATGTTCCATCCGGATAAAACATAAACTTGTCATAAAGTATCCTATTCACCCATGGAGCCCAATCAACCGAAACATAGGTGTGTCCGGCAACCGATTCAATCTCTTCTTCGCAAGTTTTCCAAAAACATAAATCACCAACTGTCAACTCATGTTCCACTCCGGCATAGGTTCCTTGCACGATATTTCCTTTATCGTATTTTACAAGTAAGACTCCTTTATCTGCCTTCCATTCCAAGTTTTGTTCATCTATCAGATCTATCTTTTCATAAACTTTACGTACCCCTGTGTGATCTTTGTACAACCATAGAAAATACCTTTCCTCGACTCCGTTATGATCGGATATGTACAACCCGCTAATATCTTCTCCCCAATCGATTCCAGCCCAAGAATCTTCTTCTTGACAGGCGGTCAACAGGAAAGACAACAACATCATCACTCCATATCCTATCTGTTTCATCTGAAATGTATTTTATTGAACCGGATTTGCTCTTCAAGTCTATCGAATAAAAAAGAAAAGCGATTATCCGAAGAAGAATAACCGCTTACTTTAGTAAATATGAGCGGCAAACGGGACTCGAACCCGCGACCCTCAGCTTGGGAAGCTGATGCTCTACCAACTGAGCTACTGCCGCATGACGATGCAAATATAGAGATTTCTTTCTTTTTTTCTTACCTTTGGGCCAAAAATCTTACAAATTATTTTCACAATGGAAAAATTAACCTTGATTAAAGTAGGTGGTAAAATCGTAGAAGAGCCTGATACGCTGCAACAATTGCTCCGCGATTTCTCTTCCATCGAAGGCCACAAAGTATTGGTACATGGTGGCGGACGCTCGGCTACCAGAATTGCTTCTCAACTGGGAATTGAGAGCCAGATGGTAAACGGACGACGCATCACAGATGCCGAAATGCTGAAAGTAGTAACCATGGTATATGGCGGACTGGTAAACAAGAACATCGTTGCCGGACTTCAATCACTACAAGTCAATGCCCTGGGACTGACTGGTGCCGATATGAACATCATGCGTTCGGATAAACGTCCGGTAAAAGATGTAGATTACGGTTTCGTGGGCGATGTAAAAGAAGTGAATGCCGATGTACTGGCGTCATTAATCCAGCAAGGAATTGTCCCGGTACTGGCTCCTCTGACACACGACAAACAAGGACACATGCTCAATACCAACGCAGATACCATCGCCGGCGAAGCTGCCAAAGCTCTGGCCAAATACTTCGATGTAACGCTAATGTTTTGCTTTGAGAAGAAAGGTGTCTTATTGAATGAAGACGACGATGAAAGCGTCATTCCAGAAATCGACCGTGCTTCTTTCCAGAAATATGTAGCTGAAGGTATTATTCAAGGCGGCATGATTCCTAAACTGGAAAACGCATTCCAGGCCATTGATGCCGGAGTAAAGGAAGTCATTATCACACAAGCTTCCGAAATTCACAAACATACAGGTACGCGCGTTCATTAACCATTCGTATGGAAAAAGAGATTGTTCATATCCATCAAGTCGTTACCCGGCTGCCGGAACTCCGTTTCGCCGAACCTGTGGAATGGCGCATCTGCGAAGGAGAACAATGGGCTGTTGTTGGTCCGAACGGCGCCGGTAAAACGCTACTTGCAGATATCCTGCAACGTAAATTTGCTTTCCGGGAAGGAGAAGTCTGCTATAATAAAGAAGGAAAAGTCAGTGACATCATCCGAAGCATTGCGTTCAAGGACATTTATTCACTGGCTGATTGCCGGAACAGTTACTACCAGCAACGCTGGCATGCCACAGAATCTGATGATGTGCCTACCGTTGCCGAGACTTTATCTGCGTATGAAGGTACGGAAAACCTGAAAGAGGTGTTACACATCTTCGGTATAGAAGACTTGCTTCCCAAAAAGCTCATCTATCTGTCGAGCGGGGAACTAAGGAAATTCCTGATTGTCCGTACCCTATTGAGCCGTCCGGAAATATTAATCCTCGACAATCCATTTATCGGTCTGGATGCTCCTTCCAGAGACTTATTGGTTGATATGCTCGGACAGTTATCACATTTACACGGTGTACAAGTCATTCTGCTGTTATCCAATCCGGCAGACATTCCGGATATGATTACCCACGTATTGCCAATTGCCGGAAAGAAATGTTACCCACCGATGAGCCGCGAAGCTTTTCTGGCAGATACAGCACTTATCCAAGTCTTATTCCCTGAAGAGAACTGGATACAAACAGCGTTACCTGTCGATCCGAACAAACAACCGGCTACCCACGAAGTGACATTCCGTATGGAACACGTTTGTATCCGTTATGGGAAACGAACGATCCTGAAAGATCTGGACTGGGAAGTAAAGAACGGAGAGAAATGGGCTTTGTTTGGTCCGAACGGAGCCGGTAAGTCCACCCTATTGAGTTTGGTTTATGCCGATAATCCGCAATCATACGCCAATACTCTTTACCTGTTCGACAAGAAACGCGGATCAGGAGAAAGTATCTGGGAAATCAAGAAACGGATCGGATATGTATCTCCCGAAATGCATCTTTATTATATGGAGAATGTGCCGACACTGCATATCGTCGGTTCCGGATATTTTGATTCAATCGGCCTGTTCCGAAAATGTAACGACGAACAGAATGCCGGAGCATTGAAATGGATGCAAGTATTCGGTATCGATCATCTGAAAGACCGGCCTTTCCTTACACTGTCGTCGGGCGAACAACGGTTGGCCTTGCTGGCACGTGCCTTCGTAAAAGATCCGGATCTGATCATCCTGGACGAACCTTTACACGGATTGGATATTAGCAATAAGAAACGAGCAGCCGCCATTATCGAACAATTTTGTTCACGTCCGGGCAAAACACTGATTTATGTGACACATTATCCGCATGAATTGCCAACCTGTGTTAAGCGAACATTTCAACTGGTTAAACATCTATAAAAAAGGATTATTCTAACAGTATTACACGCAGTTAGAATAATCTTTTTTATTACTAATCCCATTTTATCCAGTGAGAAGAAATGTCTCTTCTCCTTAAAATATCAATATTATGGGAAATATCAGTTATTCTGTAACAGATGTATGTTACAATTTCTATCGTTCCTCAAGTCCGTTCAATGCCACATCGGCATACTACACAGGAAACGAAAAAGAACAGTCTTTCATCGCTTTCATCAAGCAGGAAATCACAAGCCATGAAATGAAAGTATCCACCCGGAAGAACCATGAATCAACCATTAATCTCCTTCGGAGGTTCCGGCCGGGTATCTGCTTCAAAGACATCAATTATCAATTTGTCTGCGATTTTGAGGCGTACATGGAATCTTTGGCATACCACAAAAACACCATTGCCAAACACATGAAGCAACTGAAGCGGCACATCAACACGGCCATCAACAAAGACCTGATCAACTTGAAACAGTATCCGTTCCGGCAATACAAGATCAAGACTCAGGTTCCGAACCGTAACCACCTCACGCCTGACGAGCTCAAAAGGATTGAAAATTATCCTTCCCGTTCATGTATCGGGAAAAGTCGTTGCCGCGACATGTTCCTTTTCAGTTGTTATACTGGATTACGATTCTCGGATATTACCCGGCTTCAAAAAGATAACTTCCACCTCATTGACGGGAAATGGTGGCTGATCTTCAAAAGCCTGAAAACCGGAGTGACTATCAAGCTGCCTATTTACATGCTTTTCGACGGAAAACCGATTGAGATTTTCAAGAAATACTGTAAACGGAATTTCAAGTCTTCTTTATTCGGACTTTCCACGACCAGTAATTCTGCCACAAACAAGCAACTGAAACAGCTGGCATAGAAAGTAAAAGTTTACAAACACATTTCATTCCACACTGCCCGACACACTTGCGCTACCATTCTTCTATACAATGGCGTACAACTAACCACCGTGCAAAAACTTCTCGGTCATCAAAGTATCCGTACAACCGAGGTTTACAGCGACATCATGGATATGACTGTTATCCGTGACCTGCAAAAGATCAAGCAGAAGAAAAACAAATAGCATACCAGCCTATCAATTTGTGTTCTTAGATTTCCTTTCCAGGAAATCCGTCTAATGGTACTTTCCAGCGTTGGAAAGCGACCGGGTATTCTCCCGTATATTTACCAACGCTGGTAAGTTTTATACGATTACACAAAAATACAGAGACACAAAGCTTCATAGATCTTTGTCAATCTATCAAACTCCGTGTCTCCGAAAAAATGCTGTGCGCAAAACACAACCGTCATTAAAAAATCTCTTTCATCAAATCCGCTCCAAGACCTTACGGATCAAATCAGGAATCGAACCTTTATATTCCGTATTCATCTTACCTCCCAAGCGATCAGCGATAATACAGCAAACGGTCATCGCACGATGTCCCATCAGAGCAGCCAGACCAGCCAGCGACGAACTTTCCATCTCGAAGTTCGTAATCTGATACTTATCCCAATGGAATGATTCTATTTTATGATTCAGGTCCGGATCAGCCAAAGCCAAACGTACTTTTCGTCCCTGCGGACCATAGAATCCATTGGCGGCAATGGTCACACCATGAATCACATCATCCTGACAGATCTGTTCAACCAACGACGAATCGGCCGATACTACATAAGGCATGATCCGATCCAATTTCCAATCCAATTGATCCTTTAGTGCCTGCTCAAAATCTCTATCACGTACTTGTTCATTATTGGCATAGAAATATAAGACACCATCGAACCCGATAGACTTGGTTGCTGCTACATACGAACCGATAGGTGTAAACGGCTGCAAACCTCCGCTCGTTCCGATACGTACCAAAGACAACTGACGGAAATCCGGTTTTATAGTCCGTGTCTGGAGATCTACATTTGCCAACGCATCCAGTTCGGTCAGGACAATATCAATATTGTCCGTTCCTATTCCATGTGATACTACGGTAATCCGTTTTCCCTGATACGTACCCGTAATCGTATGAAACTCACGGCTGGAGACCTCACACTCCTTTGTATCGAAGAAGGAGGCTACCAACGATACCCGAGCAGGATCGCCAACCAATATCACCCGGTCTGCCAACTGTTCCGGTTTGACATGCAGATGGAATACACTTCCATCCGCATTGATAATTAATTCAGAAGGAGCGATCATTCTTTCAGCGGTTTAGTAGATGAACTGGTTGAAGCCGGTTTGGCAATCGCATCGCGCATGGATGTATCAGCCTCGATATTCTTCATCCGATAATAATCCATCACCCCAAGGTTACCCGAACGGAAAGCTTCTGCCATCGCTTTCGGTACTTCCGCTTCTGCTTCGATCACTTTGGCACGGGCTTCCTGGGCTTTCGCCTTCATTTCCTGTTCCAAAGCAACGGCCATTGCACGACGTTCCTCGGCTTTCGCCTGAGCAATATTCTTATCAGCCTGTGCCTGATCCATCAACAGATATGCTCCGATGTTCTTACCTATATCAATATCAGCAATATCAATAGACAGAATCTCAAAAGCAGTTCCGGCATCCAACCCTTTCCGTAATACCAGCTTCGAAATGGAATCCGGATTTTCCAATACGGATTTGTGAGATTCTGAAGAACCGATCGACGAAACGATACCTTCACCTACACGTGCCAAGACTGTTTCTTCGCCGGCACCACCCACCAATTGCTTGATGTTCGCACGTACCGTCACACGGGCTTTGGCAATCAACTGGATACCATCCTTTGCCACGGCTGTTACCGGAGGAGTATTGATGACCTTCGGATTGACCGACATCTGTACGGCTTCAAATACATCACGTCCTGCCAAGTCAATAGCTGTAGCCATCTGAAATGTCAATTCGATATTGGCTTTCGAGGCAGAGACAAGGGCATGTACCACTTTCTCTACATGACCACCCGCCAAGTAGTGTGCTTCCAATTCATCACGGGTAAGCGTTTTCAGTCCGGCTTTGTGAGCCTCGATCATAGCTTGCGTAATGATATAAGGAGGTACCTTACGGATTCGCATCAGAAACAACTGAAGCAAAGAGATATTCACCCCCGAAACTTTCGCCGAAATCCAAAGCAGGAACGGCACATAATAAAAGAAAATGGCTAGCAGCAGGATGACTGCACCAGCAACTACCAAAGGAAATGTTGTGTCCATCATCGTATATACATTTAAACATTTATAATCTATTCTTTCCGCCGGACAATGACATTGTAACCTTCTACGCGCACAATGACAACCGGCGTTTTCTCATCAATAAATTCGGTCTCAGACTTGGCTTCCACTGTAATGTTGCCGAACTGGGCTTTTCCGATCGGAGCCAGCCGGGAAAGAGCAATTCCTTCATCTCCGTCCTTAATTCCCAGATCACGACTGGATTCCAGACGAGAATCCACATCCGTATGCAAAGCCAATTTATTCAGTGAACGGGAACGCATCAGCCACACAAAACCAATCACGAAAACGATTGCCGAAACAATCAGCGTAATATTTCCGACAAGCATACCCATACTATAAGCCCAATACAAACCTCCGGTAGCGAACAAAACACCACCGATACCGGCCAATGTCAATCCGGGCAGGAAAAATATTTCCGCCAATCCCAACAAGACTGCCGCCAGCATCACGAATACCAGAATAATAAGTTGAGTGACCATATCCTTATCGATTAATTCTACTAATTTCCCAAATCATTTCTTCAAGAAACTAACTTCCGCATTACGCGCCTGTTTTTCCAGCTCTTCCACCTGTGGGATCGAAGCTTCCAGTTTAGCCTCCAAAGCCAAAATGGTTTCCTTCAGTTTCTCTCTCTTTCCCGGATTCTTGGTATAATCCTGGCGCAAAGAAGCCAGCTTCTTTTCATCTGCAGTAATCTGCTGCTTTAAAGATACAACTTTCTGATAAATAGATTTGGCTTCCGGAGATTTTATTTCATCCCACGTGTAATAAATCTTGTTATCTTGAACGACAAAGTCAAAATCCTTCTCGATTTCCTTCTTTCCATACGGAATTTCCTGATGTGCCAACTGTATCAGTTCCGAATAGTCTTCTCCGGCTACCCAAGAATCCCGAATAGAGCGTACGGCCGCTCTGGCACGTTTCACTTCCACATCTTCTGTCTCCACCCGGTCATGATTCTCATTCGGGATAAACAGATAGACACAAACTTGTCCTTCCGGCTGGAAACGATCGGAGACGAACCATCCCAGATTCTTCACCTCATCAAAGACAATCATGTAATCATTATAAGGCGAGTTGAAAGGCATACCTAACCGCTCGGGAGCCAGGTATGAATCCGAATTCATATTGTAGCGTGTCACAAACAGATCATAGCCACCCAAAGAGCCATTTCCTTGTGAAGCAAAATACATCGTAACACCATCAGAAAGGACAAACGGATAATTGTCATCGGCTGTACTGTTGATATTCATCGGCAACTGCTTCTCGTCGGCCCACTGGTTCATCAGGCGAGACTGGGTAAACAGGCAATAATGATTCTCGTCTGTCGGATGAGCATAATAGATCTTATCCCCTTTCTGATTCATATAGACAGAAGAAGAGATTCCCGCCTTATCAAAGAACGAATTGTACGAAGTAAGCGAACCACTCTCTTCGCTCAAGGTATAAGCAGAAAGGAAATCATCTTTATCCACCACTACACTGTCAATGATCTGTATGTTCTCGACCTTTTCCATCATACGCTTGGCATCTTCCAGCACTTCCAGGCGTAATTCGGCAGTTTCCGTATCCCGTTTCTTCTTTTCCAGCCACTCGATATACTGTTCATACATATCGACTGCATCTTCAAAACGATACGTCTTATAATAAACTTCCCCCAAATAACGGAACGATTCGATAACTTTACGTTTCACGGCAAACGAGAGGTGTTTCTCAGCCGCAGCCAAGTCGCCCGTTTCATAGCAGCATACTCCGTACCACAGATTATACGAAGAATTACTGGGCGATTGTTTGATCAGTTTCTCAAAAGCGGGCTTTGCCTCGGCATACTGTCCTTCATTGTATAATTTCTTGGCTTGGTCCAGACTCTGAGCCTGCAACTGGCCGCAAAGAACAGTTACCCCCAAAGTATAAAGCAGTTTTGTTACGAACGGTTTCATCACTTTCTTATCTTTTATAATATATTCCAGCTTCAAAGATAATCATAAAATTGTGTTTTGTTCTATCTTTGTGCCGTTATTTGGAAATATGGCAAAACGAACAGAAGAAGAACGGCTCTTTCTGAAAGTGGAAGAGAAAATCAGGAAGGCAATCCGAGAATATCAGTTGATAGCCGAAGGCGACAAAATATTGATCGGTCTGTCGGGAGGAAAGGATTCACTGGCATTGGTAGAATTCTTGGGACGTCGTTCCCGTATCTTCCAGCCCCGATTCTCGTTGGTGGTGGCACATATTGTCATGACCAATATCCCCTATCATTCGGATACGGATTATCTGCGCCAGATGGCAGCCCAATACGATATCCCTTTCGTCTTGCATGAAACCAGTTTCGATGCTTCTACCGACAAACGGAAGTCGCCTTGTTTCCTCTGTTCCTGGATGCGCCGCAAGGCCTTGTTCGAAATAGCCAAAGCCCACGGATGCAATAAGATTGCTTTAGGCCATCACCAGGACGACATCTTGGAAACCCTGCTGATGAACCTGACGCATCAGGGAGCATTCGGAACCATGCCGCCGAAACTAAAGATGAGTAAATTCGAGATGGAAATCATCCGTCCGCTTTGTCTGGTCAGCGAAAAAGAACTGACAGCCGTGGCTGCCTGGCGTTCTTACCGCAAACAAATCAAGAACTGCCCCTACGAAACAGCTTCCAGCCGGAGTGACATGAAAGAATTGCTCCGACGAATGGAAGAGATCAATCCCGAAGCCCGGTACAGCTTGTGGGGCAGCATGACGAATATACAAACCGATTATTTACCTCAGAAAAATAAACAATAATATGCAAGCATTTCTTACTATTGCGATGTTGGTTATTTCCAACATCTTCATGACATGCGCCTGGTACGGGCATTTGAAAATGAAACAGCAATTCAGTTGGTTCGAACATCTTCCGTTGCTGGGAGTTATCCTTTTCAGCTGGTTCCTGGCATTCTTTGAATATTGTTTTCAGGTTCCTGCCAACCGTATCGGTTTCCGCGACAATGGTGGCCCGTTCAGCTTGATTCAGTTGAAAGTTATTCAGGAGGTCATCACGCTGGTTGTTTTCGTTGTTTTCAGCACCATTGCCTTCAAAGGAGAATCTTTCAAATGGAATCACGCGCTGGCATTCCTGTTTCTGGTAGCAGCCGTTTATCTTGTATTTAAGAAATAACTCAACCCCAAGAACTCACGATCGCAATGCGTAAATTACTTTGTCCTCAATGTAAAATCGCCGCCATGTATGTAAAGAACGAGGCTGGCGAACGATTACTGGTTTACGTTACCACCGATGGTCAGGTTGTCCCGAAGAATCCGGAAGCATCCACTGAAGGATTTGATCTTTCAGAAGTATTCTGTCTGGGCTGTTCATGGCATGGCTCTCCCAAACGGATGAGTAAGCTATAAACCGCTTGAATCACGGGATCTGTTTGGTAAACAACCATATACACCAAAAATGAAAGATGTTTTCAGAAAAAGAAGATATATCAGAAGTATCGATTTCAAAACAAACGAATATCAAAAATAAAACCAACGGGGATTGTTTTTAACCCTCGTTGGTTTTGTTTCAAAAGACGCCGGCTTTTCAATAATTCCCGGCGTCTTTTGGATAAAAGCCGGCGTCTTTTAAAAACATTCCTAGGCATGAAATGGCTCTATACTAAATTCAAATGATTTTTATGTCAATGAGTATTCAAGTCAAATAGCTCAAAAGTCATGAAATCTTCTGACTGATCATAATTCATTTGATAATCTTTGCTGATATAAAGCCCATCTTTGTTTATAAAATAAACATACGTATTATATACTTCTTCCGGCAATAAAGTTTCTCCTTTTATCGAAAAATCTTCATCCAAGATGATTATGGAACACTTTTTTCGACCATACACAGCTCGTCCCAGCCAATCCACCTCATCAGCAAGTTCTACCGCAGGATAAGCAAAACGATAATAAACCTTACGATACGGATCATAGACCAAGTCTCCATAACGAGCCACTTCCAAGCTAGCTTTCGGACCTTTCTTCTGATCACGAGGAAGTGGATTAAATGAAATAGCCTCTATATATTTACTTGGGACATGTACTCTCTTTACCTGTTGATGATCTTCTGTCGTTACGAATACATCCGGATTCATCTGAAACGAATAAATAAAATGTTTCCCATCCCAAATTCGACTACAAGCCGACTGGGCATTCTCCATCTGTTCTTTTGTAAACACATCTCCATAAGTAAATGGTAATAAACAACATTCCTTTGAAACCGTATCAATGGCTACACTAACCGGCGTTTTCTCACTTGGATAAATATGATTAGCCATTGTTTGCGTGATATACAACTTGTCTCCTATTTGAACAGGAGGCACATAAGGATGAGAAGAAGGCGTATATGACGGAACCACCTGATAGCCTTCATCAGTCTTGCCATACGGTATCTTTTGAACAATGCACTTATTGGTATCTACTTTCATCAAACCGGGATAAGCATACGAAGAAACATATATATTATTAAAATCCTGTATGTAATAACCAGAAAGAGTCGTAACTCCATTTGGCCCTTCGCTATCCAAATCCACTTTAAAAAGGAAATCACAGGTTCTTACATCATAAAACAACAGTTGATTCGTCCGGTAATTAAGAAAGGACAAATATTCTTTTCCGCCATCTTCAAATACATACAAATAAAAACCATTATAACGCGTTACCGAATCTAACGCAAACGATTTCATTTTCCCTGTTGAAGACAATTCATATAAATCAGATGGAGAAACAGCCTCTTCCGACTTTTGCCTCTTACAAGCCATTAAAGTCAGAAGAATAATACAGAATACAATAAATGGTTTCATATAGACATGATATTAGTTGATCGCAATACTACTAAATATTAAACAATAAAACAACTAACATATAAAAAACTTCTTTTCCGCATCAACTAAGCACCTAAAAAAGAAGAAACCAAGGCATAAATCGTCCAGCCGTAATCTCTTCAGCCATCACCGGCCCATCTCCTTCTAAGTCACCCGCAGAAGAGGAAAGTCTCAGCTTTCTGAGGCAATCCGTAGCAGTTTGATCTTCTTATACACATAATAAAAAGCGGGAACCAAGAATAAATCGGCAGCCAGCCAGGCAGTCGAATCGCCAAAGCAAACCGCCATATAACCCCATACCGGAACGGCAAACAAACTGACGACTGTACGGGCGATCATTTCGGCTACACCCGAAAACATCGCCAGATTCGTAAATCCGGCTCCTTGGATGGAATAACGCAGAATACACAAAATACCCACCAAGGGGAAAAAGACAGCCGTAACATGTACATACAGGATCGCGTCTTTCAATATCTCTGTTTCACTCGGATCAACAAACAAATAAAGGATCTGACGAGCTCCTAACATCAGAACGACAAATGTAAACACGGCATAAACCAGCATCATGCCGGTACTGGATTTGATCCCTTGCCAAACCCGCTCAGGTTTTCCTGCCCCATAATTCTGCCCGACATAGGTAGCCATTGCAATACCCAGACTTTCAAACGGACACAAGAAGAACATCTTGACACGAGCCGCTGCCGTAAAGGCTGCCACACAAGCTGTACCCAACGCATTATTCGCACTTTGCAGCATGATGCTTCCAATCGCTGTAATCGAGAATTGCAATCCCATCGGAACACCAATCCCCAATAAATGTCCCGCCAGTCTCGAACGGAATTTCCGATCATTCTTATCTCCCTGGATAATCGGGAAATGACGGTACATATAAAAATAGCATAGCACGGCCGACACACCTTGCGAAACAACAGTTGCCACACCGGCTCCCAATACGCCCCATCCCAACACCAAGATACAAAACAAATCCAACAACACATTCAGGACAGTTGAAAACATCAGGAAATAAAAAGGCGTCTTGCTGTCTCCCAAGGCCCGGATAATGCTGGCCAGCAAATTATAGAAGAAGGTACACGGCACACCGATAAACGTAACCAACAGATACAGATAAGCATCCTTGAATATATTCTCGGGCGTCTGCATGATCCGCAGAATATCCGAACAGAAAAGACTGGTTATAAGAGCAACAGAGATAGACATGACAACCGCCAATTGCAAACTGACAGCCACATAACGACGCATCGTCTCATAATCACGTGCACCAAACTTCTGCGCAACCGGAATACCGAAACCACAACAGCAACCGTTACAAAAACCCAAGATCAGAAAAACAACAGAAGTACTTGCTCCAACGGAGGCCAAAGCATTAATACCTAAAAACTTTCCAACAATTGCCGCATCAATCAACGAATAAGTCTGTTGCAATACATTCCCCAGCAACAACGGCAACGTAAAACTAAAAATGAGCGTTAACGGCTTTCCAACCGTCATTTCTTTTGAAGAAGCCATAAGGTTTTCTAATTTTGCGGCAAAGATAGAGAAGATTCAACAGATTGTGTTTATTACCGTATGGCAAAAATGTCGCGTATTAAGAAAGAAAAACAGATCGTCACGATCATGGTTAAATTATATTGCCGGAAGAAAGAAGGGAATCCTGAATTATGTCCAAGTTGCCAAGCTTTATTGGATTATGCTTACGCACGATTGGACCGTTGTCCTTTCGGCGAAAACAAGACAACCTGCCAGAAATGTCCGATCCACTGCTATAAGCCGGCCATGCGGGAAAAGATGCGTGAAGTAATGCGCTTCAGCGGTCCACGTATGCTTCTTTATCATCCGACTGCGGCTATCCGACATCTGTTCAACCGATAAATACAACTGATATGACTTATTCTGAATTATTACAACAACTGACGGTAGAAAGTCAAGATAACGGCGAGGTATTTACCCGAACCAATCGGTTGGAACGGATCAAAAGTCTGCTGCATGAGTCTTCTTATGAACTATTGTATGCTGGAAAGCTGGCTCTCATCTATGGGAAGAAAGGCGTTACTCCGGCAAAAGCCCGGTTACTCGTTTCTTCCCACATCGATACGGTGTACACCCATTGTTTCTGCGAGGAAACTGATACACATTGGAAAGGGACATTCGACAACAGTGCGACCAATACAGCCTTGCTCCAGTTGATGCTGGAGAATAAAATAGGCGACCATGTGCTGATCACCTTTACCGGAGATGAAGAGATCGAATCCAGAGGTGCACAGGAAGTCAAGCGCTGGTGCAGCCAGCAGACTTGGTATCCTTCAGCCATCCTTGTACTGGACGTCACGAATGAAGGTTGGGACGATTCTGTTTCCTTCTCTATCGAAAACGACCGTGGCTTCGATCTCCTCACTGCCCATCAAATTATCTCATCCATTCAGGAGTCAGAACAACCTTGTGTCTTTCTTCACGACGCCCTGCCCGATGAAACCTGGATCTATGGAGAGAAACAAAATCCCGACGACCGGAGCTATCCATGCCTCAGCCTTTGTCTTCCAGTAGGCGGAGACATGCACAGCAATACCGGCTGTTGGTTGAGGAAGGGAGAGCCGAAAATGTATATGAAGATACTATCAAGACTCCTAGAAAGCCTGGCATAACATCATTTTTTCTTATACACTTCATACTGCTTATCGACCATAATCTCTTTAACCGCCTGGATGTAATCAAAGCCATACTTTACATCCGGCAAAAGATAAGCACCTTCTACCCACTCATTCCATGCATAAATGGTTATTAACTTAGGTTGCTCAGGATGATTGTCACAATATTCCTTCGCTTTTTGTAGAAAGGCTGCAAACGATCTGGGCGACTGGTTAAAATGAACCACATCCTTCTGCGTCTTATGAGGGAAACGTGGCGTATCATCCCAACCTATAGAGGCATTCGGAAAATAAGGAATGGAAACAGCCTCACTCCATTTCTCCAGACGTTCAAAAGCTTCAGTGCCCCATTGGATATAATCTTCCGGATGCGGTCCGCCCCAGTTATACAAAGTCAAGCTGCTAATTCCTAAAACCTTTATCTGGTTTAAGAAATGATCATTCGGCTCTCCTCCCGTCATTAACTGGATATGCAAACCGGGGAAACCGGCTTTTTTTACTTCTGTCCGGAAATAATCCAGTCCTTTACAGGTTTCCTCCAAAGAGCCGAACGTCTTGATCAAATTATCCAAACTGAAAACAGAGAATACAGGTTCGCCCTGTATCTTATAATAATTAGGCTGTTTGAAATATTGCTCTATCACCCGCTGTACCACAATCTTGAAGTTAGGCCAATCAATAGCCCCGTTCCATAACCGGGAATCGTCATCCTTATACCGATGCACATTCCAATAATTACGAGCCACATCATGATCTGCCCACATAATATAGAAATTCATCTTCCGGTTATTCGGAGCTTTCAGGAAGCCGTCATTCAAGCAACTCTCCAGGAATGGTCCGTTATTAAACCAGTACCAATCAAAGATGAATGTATTAACTCCATGATCAGTAGCCAAATCAATCCAACGCTCCATCACTTTCGGGTCATTATCCAATTCATATCCCCACAATGGGATCTTCGGCTGATAATGACCAGGAAAACGAGGATTTCCTTTCTTGATAATCTCCCACTCACCCGTACCATCCGGCCACAACACCTCTCTTCCCATCGGATCGTCATGACAAGATGGCCAAATATAAGCAGCCACAGTATATTCAGAAGACATGTTACCATCCTTATCTCCTGATTTCGCACTTACAAATCCACTTGACAACAACAGTGCCAATAACAGACAGCCCGTCCATAAACAACATTTCTCCATAAGTGTTATTTTATAAGGTTATTTAAAAGTGTACACTTAAAATATCACCACCTCTATAATTAATAAATTTATAAAACACAACCAATATGTTTTACACTATTAGAGAGCAGTCTATTTTTCTAACATTTACAATTTTCAACCCAATTATTTACACTGTATTTGATAATGACCAGAAGATAAAAATAATTTTTTCTTTTCTACAGATTCATTCCCATTTACAAAAACAGATTGAGCTTCAACAGGTATTATTAATGTAGCTTTACTTCCTATCGGAATATTAACATCCATTGTATAAACATCAGGCTTCTTTTCCCAACAAACTTTTAAAAATCCATAAGGTGTATCTTTTGAAACCCTCACCCAAGAAATATCATTTACTAACTGAGGACAAATAATGAAATGTTTATATCCAGGCTGACTTTCGTCTGGGATAATTCCACCTAATGCTTGATAAAACCAAGATCCTATCCCATTATAACAGTTATGAATATGACTACGTTGACCATCCCAATGTTCCCATGTTGTTGTCGCACCACGATCAATCATATACAAATACCCAGGATATTCCCTTTTTTTCAACATTCCATACATAAAATCAACTTGATTATTTTTCGTTACCCACTCAGTTATAATTGGAACTCCAACTAGCCCTGTAGATAGATGCCCTTTAAAACGCTCTGCAGTTACTTGATATAAAGTATTTTTCACCTCTGATACTAAATTATCTGGAGTTGCACCACACAACATTGGATAAATTAGATCTATCTGTGTCCCTGTAGAATAAGTTTTCGCTTCTGGATCATAAAAAGTTTCTTGTATTTGCCTAATAAGAGTTTCATACTTATTGGTATAGATTCTTTTATCATTATTTTCACCCAACAAATCTGCAATTTTAGCCATAGTATGATAGCAAATTGCAATAAAACAATTATTCACAATATTAATTGACAAAGAGTCCGTCTGATCAATCCCTATAGGTGTAGCCCAATCTCCTAAATACCAGTTTCTATACGTTGTATTTGGCCATTTTTGTAATAAGCCATTAGGGGAATGAAGTTGAACATATTCTAACCATTGTTTCATATTAGGATAATACCTATCTAACAAACGAGTATCTCCATAATTTATATATGTCTGCCAAGAAGCAGTGATAATAAAACCACACCAATACGGTCCACCTCCTGCAGAAAACGGATTTGGAGCTGTATGTGGTAAACTTCCATCTTCACGCATGCAATCACCCCATGACAACATCCAATTCATATATGTAGGAGCTAAATTAAACATTGTTTGTCCCGTTAATGTTGAAGCATTTCCATCACCACCATATCCAAGTCTCTCAACATGAGGGCAATCCACCATATCTCCTCCGATCATCAAGCATTCTAATGTATGATGAATCATATTATGAATTAAATTTAAATCTTTGTCAGAACAAGCAAACGAAGACTTTCCTGTATAATCCGTATGAATCAAACAAGCTGTAATATCAGATAGTGCAGGAGACTCTTTTAAATTAGAAACTTTCAAATAACGATATGCATGATAATTGAATTTATTAGTAAAAACCTCATCCTCTCTACCCGAAGCTATATAATAATCTTCATAAACACCATCCCTAAATTGATTATTGCTATCCAAGAAATCACAATAACTAATCCTTATTCTCTGCCCAGTCTTTAATGGTGGAAACTTAATCTTTGTCCAACCTGTAAAATTCGTTCCCATATCAAATATCCAAGCTGTATCACCGGAAGCAACGGCTGTTTTAGGATGCCATTCCTTCTGAATTCGATTTAATTCAACCATTTGTGGTGTTACACTATGAGAAGGGACCTTAACCATCTTAACTTTATACCAATCTACTTGGTCCAACGAAGAGGTTGTTAAATCAGATAAAAGACAAGATCCATCAATAATCTCACCTCCCAACTGATGCATTCGCCACGTTGACTGATATCCACTTTCACGAGCTACCCAAGATTGATCCGTAATTAAAATTGTAGAACTATTTCTTCCTTTTACAGATTCCAATTGAGCACGAAAAAATGGACCACCTTTAACAACACCTGGAATACCATCATGATACCAACCTTTTCCAAGCCAAACAAGTAAATCATTATCTCCTTCATTCAGAAAATCTGTTACATCATATGTTACAACCAAAGAACGTTTATTAAATTGGGAAACAGCAGGAGTTAATACGGCATCACTTACAGGTTTTCCATTTAAATAAACTTCATGATACCCCAATGAATTAACATGTAATAATACTTTTTCGTCAGATTGAGTCCAAGAAAATGTTTTTCGGAACTGTGGTGATTTGGGCTCTTCCAATTCATCTATCCCAATATATTGGGCTTTCCAATCATCTGACTCTAATAGACCTACTGCAAAAAAAGCAGGTTCGCTCCAATCTGTCACATTTCCTTTTGAATCCCAAACACGAACTTTCCAATAAGCCATACTTTTTGAAACTAAAGGTTTTCCTTGATAATGGACCCATATTGATTGATCAGATTTAACCTTTCCTGTATTCCATAAGTCTGCTTTATCTTCCGATAATAATACCTCAGAAGAAGCTACTAATAATTGATATGCAGTCTGTTCTTCACCTAAATTAGGAGATGTTAAAATCCAACTAAAATGAGGTGTTGTGTTATCTATCCCTAACGGATTTATTAATGCTTCACATTTTAATTGACCAACCTGTAAAAATTTTTGTTGACTACATGAAAGCATTAATAACATATAAATAAATAAATAAATTTGTCTATAAAACACTATCTTCATATTAACAATATTTACCAACCTGGATTTTGTTCCAATTTCACATCTTTATTTGTATCTATAACAGTTTGAGGAATAGGCCACAAATTAAATTTTTTATTTAAAGTTGTACGTGGATAATCCCAGTAAGCATATTTTTTTATACGATCAACAGCAACAGTTCCTCCCATCCTTAGTAATGTATTCCAACGACTTTCTTCATACACCAACTCTCTGGCCCTTTCATCCAATATTAAATCAAGATTAATATCTTTTGCTACTACTTTATATTGACATTTTGCTCGTTCTCGCAATAAATTTATATCATTCGCAGCTGATTGCATATTACCCAACCTATATTTTGCCTCTGCTCTTAATAATATAGTTTCAGGTAAACGGATCAAATAATGGTCTCTAAAAATATGAGACCTATTTTCTCCATCCTCAATACCAACATAATAATCCGGTCCAATTTTACATGAAATAGGATATAATTGAGTCGTTGCTACATCATTTCTTTGTCCAGAAGCATCTTCTCTGTATAAAACAGACCAAGGAAGTAATTTCCCATAATATTGAGACCCTGGTACATTTCCAAGAATTGTTCTACGAAATACCGCGTCAGAATTTCTCATATCAACATTCCATTTCCCTTCATAAATCAAATCTCTTGTATAGAAGGTTGGTTGTACAGCACAAGTACCTAATCCACCTACATCCTCCATTGAGCCTGTCGCATACTCTCCTCCTTGATCCCTAAATACAGGACAATAATATCCTGCATAAATAGTCCCTTTAGAACCTTCTTGTTTATAAACTTCATAATCAAATTGGATGGCCCAAATAGATTCTCTATTTCCTGCTTGATAATCTTGATTCCCCACTTGGAATAAATCCCAAAATACATTCCCGTCAATCCCATAACCTGCATTTTCATAAGAATGTTCTTCTGTCTGCTCAGCTTCAGAACTTGCATAATAAAATTGAGGATTTTCATTTGCCCTCATTCCAAATCGCTCTGTCATCAATGAATATAAACCTCCATCAATAACAAAATCTGCATATTCTATAGCCTTAAGATAAGCTGCATTTGAATCTCCTCCTTCTTCCGATAGAACAATACCTTTGTCTATATAAAGCTGACACAAATTATGCTGAGCAGCTGCACGAACTAACCTACCAGCTTCTTCTGAAGTCTCTGGTAAATCATCCAAACATGCTTCAAGTTCATCTATAGCAAATTGATAAGTTTCCAAACGAGTAGAACGCTCATAATCATAACGAGGTTCTATTGCTAACTCTGTTACAATTGGAACACCTCCATATAATTCTCCCAAATTCCGATAAGCAAAAGCTCTAAAAAAGCGAGCCTCTGCAATTATTCTTGCCTTCTCATCTTCCGAAGCCCAAACTATATTATCCAAATTCGCCGCCATCAATGCTGTATTTGCCATATTAATCAATTGATAAAAAGCAGAATATACGGAATAAAAGCCTTTTGTTTCCGAATTAAGAACACTATAATCATTAAATCGATTTGCTAAACGAATTGTTGCAACATCATACATATCCGTTCCATTACCCAAACAATATGCATAGAAATCTAAATCCCAATTTTCTTGTGGGCAATAAATATATCGAACTTGATCATAACAACTTGTTACTACAGCACTTACTTGACTGGATGTCGTAAATATATTATCTATTGTATAAAATGTTTCAGGATTTTCATTCAAAAAATCATTATCATTACAACCAAACAACATACTAGTCAATACCAACACTCCTAAATTAATATATTGTTTCATAATCTTTTCATTTTTAATTAAAAACTAATATTAGCACCTAAAGATAACGTGGTAGAAACAGGATAAGCACCACTAGTTAAAACATTACCCAGTTCAGGATCACCGCCCTTCCATCCTGTAATAGTTAAAACATTCTTACCTGTAAAAAATACTTTTAAATTATCAATACCGATTTTTTTATACAAGGTTGCTTAAATATATACGAAATCGTTATATCTTGCAATCTTACATAAGAACGACTTTGTAATCCTAAGAATTTACTATCACCAGAGAACCAAGCTGCAGGATATTCATTATTAGGATTCTCAGCAGTCCAATATGGAACATAAATATTATTGGCACTAAAGAAATCTGAACGACCACCAGCCATATACGCAGGCAAATTGCTTTCCTGAAAATAACCATTACCTCCAAATGTTCCAGTAAATAACATATACAATTCTAAATTCTTCCAAGAAACAGTATTACCTAAACTCAATTTGAAACGAGGATCTTTATTTCCAATAATAACTCGATCATCAACAGTAATTAAACCGTCCCCATTTATATCTACATATTTAGGAGTACCAGCCTCTACTCCATTAGCATCCATATATTCTATATCATTTGTTTGAACAATTCCATTTTGTTTATAACCATATATTGAATGAATAGAATGCCCTATAAACAAATTATTACCTATATCATCATCCTCTATACCATCAGCATTTAAGTCATCACCATATAAATGAGTTAATTTATTTCTATTTAGCCAAAAAGTTAAACTCGTCTTCCAATTCCAATCTTTTGATTGAATATTAACTGATGAAAGCGTTATCTCAACACCTCTATTTTTTACCTCGCCCATAGATGATTTCATTGTAGTAAAACCAGTCATAACAGGTATCGTCCTATTAAAAAGTTGGTCATATGTTTTGGAAAAATATATATCTAAATCTGCAAATAAACGACTATTGAACCAAGATGATTCAAAACCAAAATTCCAAGCTTCTGTTGTTTCCCAACCTAATAGAGTATTACCTATCACTGATTGCTTTATACCATAAGTAGAGGAACCTATATTACCAAAAGAATAAAAAATACCACCAGAAGAACCTGTAGAAACCGTAGATAATGTTCCATAAGGATCAAGTCCTTGATTACCATTTTTACCCCATGATAATTTTAATTTCATGTCATCCAAAAAATTTATTGATTTCATAAATGATTCATTTGTAATACGCCACGCAGAACCAACCGCCCAAAAATTCCCCCATTTACTTTGTAAACCAAAAACAGAGGCTCCATCTCTCCTATAAGAGGCTGTTAAATAATATGTATTACTAAAGGAATAAGATATTCGACCAAAATAACCTATATTTCTTCTTTTTGTATTATTATTATTCCATTTTTGAATTTTCGCATAATGTAAACCATTTAATCCCAATATAGTATTACCATTAGTTGAAAAATCGGAGCCTGTCATCTTTTCATCTTTCACATATTTACTATCTCGAGTAGCAACAGCTGTTAAATCAATTGAATGCTCTCCAAATGAATTTTTATAATTTAAAATATTATCTATTACCCAACTTGTTGTTTTTATATTTTGTACATAACCATTTGCTACCGATAAATAATTTTGTTGAGTTGTTATAGAATAACGAGAATCATCATCATATGGGCCAATTGGTGCAAAATAATTTTCATGATAGAATTGACCTACTCTACGATAATCCAAATTACCAGCATAATTTAAACGATAACTCAACCCTTCTAACCAAGGAATTTTAACTAACATAAAAGCATTCATTCTAAAATTATTACGCAAATCTACATCATCTACACCTCCTGATTCAACATCCCACAATGGATTCACTGCTTCACTTTGTCCATTAGGGTATTTTTCTAATTGTGTTGAATTAGCTCTATACAACATATCATAAGGTGTAAGAATTTGTGCATTTGTTAAATTCGCTTCAATTCCAGAATAATCCGAATGTGTATATGCAGCATCAACGCCAATCTGCAACCAATCTGTAACATTCGTATTTATTTTACCTAAAACAGTCATACGAGAGAAATCATCACCTTTGACAACACCTTGATTATCTGTATAAGAAGCGGACATATAATAGTTCATTTTATCTCCAGCCCCAGAAACAGCTATCTGATAGTCTTGCATCCACCCAGTACGAGTTGATTCATCTAGCCAATCTATTTCATTACCTGCCTCATAATTCACTTTCTCTTGACTAAACAAGAAACTATAATCCTCATACTTATTTTTATCTCTAACCATGTTTAACCATTGCTCACCTTTCAATAACTTAGGTTTAAGATGCCAATTCTGCATACTACCTGCAACATTAAGATTAATAACAGGTTTCCCTGTTTTACCCTTTTTGGTTGTAATAATAATCACACCATTTGCCGAGCGTGATCCATATGCAGCAGCCGATGTTGCATCCTTTAATACATCAAAAGAAGCGATATCATTTGGATTAATATCATTAATATTTCCCATAAAAATAATTCCATCTACCACTATTAATGGATCATTGGATCCCGATATTGAGTTTTGTCCACGTACCTGCATTGAAGGTTGCCCTCCTGCAGAATTTGTTGCACCAATATCTAATCCAGAAACATTACCCTTTAGTGATTCTAAAGCATTTGTATTAGAAGATAATGCTATCGGAGAATTTTCTAACTTAAAAGAAGAAACAGAACCTGTAAATTCTTTTTTTGTCGTAGTTCCATATCCAATAACTACCAACTCATCCAATGCTTCAGCATCTTCTTTTAAAGCTATGGACAATGTTTTTTGGTTTCCTACTTTTATTTCCTGGTTGGCATAACCGATATAAGAGATTTGCAAGGTAGCTCCTTCTTCTACTTCCAATGAGAATTTACCATCCATATCGGTAATCGTTCCGTTGGTGGTACCTTTTACCATTACATTAGCACCAATCACAGGCATACCAGATGGATCAACAATGGTTCCGGTAACAACTTTTCCAGATTGTTGAACTACAGCATCTTTCTGCATCAACAGGATGTTATTTCCCTGCATGGCATAAATAATGTCTGTTCCAACAAACATTTGGTTTAACACTTCGGCAACCGTTTCATTGTTTGCCTGGATCGTCACAGTGTTGTTCAGATTTACTTTGTCATGATTATAGACAAACAGATAATCTGTCTGTTCTTCGATTTGCTTGATGACTTCTTTCGCCTGCTTCTGATTCGCATGGATATTTACCCGCAGACTTTGTGAGTTTACATTCACAGCAAAGGCCGAAGATACACATAGTACTCCAAATAATGAGGTTAACTTCATCACTTTAAAAATGTGCTTAAATTCGGTTAACGACAAGGCATTTGATACCTTGATCAACTTTTTATTCATAACTTTGTTGCAATTAATTTGTTGGTATTCGATTTAATTCCCGTTAGTGTCAGAATACTGACTTTTTGAGCCGGGTTATGTGGCAGCATTACCCGGCTTCTTGTTTTGTTCTTTCATTTATCCATAGGCACTTTATTTTATTGTTATTACATTCTGTTCGTTATCCTTTACATAACGGAAATGATGTTCCATCTGTAAAACCTTCAACACCTGCTCCACACCGTCTTTGCTCCGGAACTTTCCCGTATAACGTTCCTTCAAAAAGGCTAGGTTCTGATGTTGTATCTTCACATCAAAATACAAAGACAACTTTTCCATAATCTTGGAAATTGGTTCATTCTGAAAACAGATCAAACCTTCTTTCCATTTGAAATAATCCGGATTCTGGATAAGTCCCGAATAATATTGCCCGTCCTTGAAATAAACCATCTCTCCCGGTTTCATCGAATGAGGTTCCCGCAACCTTGATGATTCCAGTAAGACACTCCCTTTTAATAAAGCTACTTCAAAGTCGGCTTCTTCTTCATAGGCAGAAACATTAAATTCTGTTCCCAATACTTTTACATCCACTTTAGAAGTCTTTACGACAAATGGCACTTTTTCATTCCGGCGGACTTCAAAATAAGCCTCTCCTGAGAGTTCCACCAACCGAGTATCTTTCTGAAAAGAAAGAGGATAAACCAATTTGGAATGAGCATTTAGCCATACCTTCGTACTATCCGGCAACGTTAGTTCTGCGCGTTGCCCAGCTGGTACATATAAAGTTTGGTATAGAGGCTGCTCTTTCAGATCTTGTTCTGATTGTCTGAACTCCCATCCGTATTGAATCCCCAATACCAGTAAGATCACAGCTGCGATCTTGACGAGTTCGACTCCTATCGAACGAAGCTTTATTTGCTTTGCCCGTTTCCGAAGTGTTTGAGCAGCCGACTGGTTCATCACGGAGATGTCGAATGCTTTATGTAAAGCCATGAACTCTTTTACATGCGCTTCATCCGCATCCAGCCAATCGACAACTTGTTCCGCTTCTTTTGCCGTTACTCGTCCTTCAATATATCGTTGTAATAATTCGTAATCCATCTGTTTTTTATCCGTTTCATTAATATGACAATTCAACCCGAAAAATCCCTGAACAAAAAATCCACTTTTTTCAGAAAAAAATCAAGAAGTCGATATTCTAGTATATTTTATCTGTTTCGTGTTAGGAGAAATAACTGATATTCTTTTTCTTTGTTCTATCAAATAAAAACGGATTGCAAACCTAAACAACAAAAATGACATGAGAACTATTTGGAGTTTATTGGGTGCCACGTTGCTATTGACGGCTTGTGGTACAAATCAGCAAGAGCAGATGGCGTTTCAAAACACGATTCCAATCGAGCCCAATGACAGTAAAGAAATGATTATCGAAAAGGCGGCTCACGTGGTTCCAACAGAAAACCAGTTGGCTGCTCTTCATAATGAATACATTGCATTTATCCATTTCGGTCCCAATACATTTACCCGCCGTGAATGGGGAACAGGTATGGAAGACCCCAAAATCTTCGACTTGAAGAATCTGGATACCGACCAATGGTGTGAAACCATGAAGGCTGCCGGCATGAAGATGGTTATTCTGACAGTGAAGCATCACGATGGCTTTGTATTGTGGCAAAGTCGTTATACGACTCATGGAATTATGTCGAGTCCATTCCAAAATGGGAAGGGAGATGTACTGAGAGATTTATCTGCATCTTGTCAGAAATATGGACTAAAGTTGGGTATTTATCTTTCTCCGGCTGACTTATTCCAGATAGAAAGTCCGGATGGTCTGTATGGAAACCTGAGCAAATATACTAAAAGAACGATTCCGCGTGAAGTACCGGGTCGTCCGTTTGCCAACCAGACTAAGTTTGAGTTTGAGGTAGATGATTACAATGAGTATTTCCTCAATCAGCTGTTTGAATTGCTGACCGAATACGGTCCTATTCATGAGGTATGGTTTGACGGAGCACATCCGAAGCGGAAAGGCGGACAGCGGTATAACTATACTGCTTGGAAAGAATTGATTCACAAACTGGCTCCGCAAGCTGTTATCTTTGGTCGGGAAGATGTCCGTTGGTGTGGTAATGAAGCCGGGAAAACAAGAGATACCGAATGGAATGTCATCACTTATCCGCACAATCCGGATACAGCAACGGTTTTCGTTGATATGACGGATACAGATCTGGGCAGCCGCGAGGTTTTGTATAAAGCGAAATACCTGCATTACCAACAGGCAGAAACGAATACCTCTATCCGTGAAGGTTGGTTCTATCGGGACGATACACACCAGAAAGTAAGAAGTGCCGACGATGTGTTTGATATTTACGAACGTGCTGTCGGCGGCAATTCAACCTTCCTGTTGAATATTCCACCCAATCGCGACGGACGTTTTTCTCCAGCCGATGTAGCCTCTCTAACAGAAGCAGGCAAACGGATTCGGGAGACTTACGGTACCAACTTGTTGGAAGGAGCCAAAGGTCCGAAAGAAGTTTTGGATAAAGATGAAAATACGTATGTGGAACTGAATGGTAAGAAGAAAGAGATCACAATCTCGACGCCTCAACCTATTACGTTCAACCGTTTACTCTTGCAGGAAGCAATTGCTTCTCATAGTGAACGAGTAGAAAAACATGTAGTAGATGCCTGGATAGACGGCGAATGGAAAGAGATTGCCCAAGCTACAAATATCGGATACAAACGAATCCTCCGTTTCCCGGATGTGACAACCGACAAGATCCGCGTACGCTTCCTAGAGAATAGGGCGAATCCGGCTATCCATACCATCACGGCTCATCATTATCAGGCACGTCCGCCTCAGTTGGATTTCATCCGTGATTTATCCGGAAATGTCAGTATCGAGCCAAAGGTACAGAACTTCAAATGGAATCAGTATGGTGAGAATGCATCCAAGAACTTAAGTCAAGGTTATACCATTTATTATACAACAGACGGCAGTACTCCGACCACCTCATCTACCCCCTATACAAAGCCGTTTAAGATGGAAAACGGAGAAGTGAAAGCTTTTGCGGTATTAAATGAGATGGAAGGTGCCATGCAATCGGATCGTTTCGGATGGATCAAACAGGATTGGGAATTGGTATCAGCCAGCAGTGAAGCCGATAATCATCAGGCAGCTTTGGCATTCGACGAGCAACCTTATTCTTACTGGTTGTCAAAACCCGGAAAGAATCAATCTATTGTCATCGACTTGGGAGTTTCACGTGAAGTCAAGGGATTTGCCTACACACCACAGACAGTCAATGCAGAAGGCATGATGGAAAAGGGAGTATTCTACATCAGTGCAGATGGTAAGAATTGGAAAAAGGTCGAAGATTTTGAATTCGGAAATCTGATCAACGACCCAACCAAGCGCCAGCATTACTTCCAGCAATCGGTTTCTGCCCGCTTCGTTAAAATAGAAGCCACCCGCATCGCCGCCGGAGGTCAAGTAGTAGCTATTGCAGAATTGGATTTGTTCTAAACTTCACGAAACATCTTTCGTAGAATTAACCCACATAGAAAAGCCCCTCGGAGAAATTCGAAGGGCTTTTCTCTTTTTTCCCGGTCTTTCTTTAATATCCCGGATTTTGCGTCAGCTGTTTATTCAGTGTCAGTACATTGTCTGGAATCGGGAAAACAGTGGTATAACCATTTTCTTCTTGCGGTAACTGCGGGCGACTGCTATAAGTCCTCGTAAACCGACCAAAGCGAACCAGGTCTTGTCGGCGCCAGCCTTCCCAAGCCAATTCCAATTGGCGTTCTGCCAGGATGTTCTCAAGCGTAGCTTTCCGTTCCGGCATTCCTGCCCGCCGACGTACTTCGTTGAGTTCGCTGTCTCCATTTTCTCCATTTCTCACTTTAGCTTCACTCTTCATCAACAAAGCATCCGCATACCGGAAAAGGACGATATCATTGTCAGATAATTTCCCGTCTTTCGTTCCCTGACTATCTACTTCGTATTTCTTCATCCGCGCTCCTGCCGTCTTCTCAGCAGCCAGTCCTGAAAGATCCAGCTGAATATCCCAAGGAAGATACTCCAAGACCGTTCCATTATCCAACCGAACCGTATCACCGTTCAAGTCGAATACAACTCCCGCAAAATAGCAGGCGTCAAAACGGGTATCAACAGAATCCGTTCCATAACCAAATGTCTGAAGGGCTTCGATGGTAGCACTCGATCCATTCTCGCCTCCCAACCCATACGCCTTTGCATGATTATAATGACGGGAACGGAACAGATTCTGCATTTGGTTCGCATATAAATTCTTATCCATCGGGATGGTAAAGATATTCTCTTCCGAACCTTCGTTATAGACTTTGAAGTTATCGGTATAAGCCGGAGAAAGCCGGTAACCGCAGACTGTCAGCGAATCACAATACGCCATCGTTGTTTGCCAGGCATTCAGGTAACGGTCACCAACCTTAAAATAAATAGACTTTCCATCCGGGCGAGCTGTAGTTGTCCACCGGTCATGCAAATAGACTTCACAGTTTAATGCCAGTTTAGCCAACAGGAAAAATGCCACCGGGCGCGTCACCCGTCCGTAATAATCACCCGGATAATTACTTCGTTCCAAACTCAAATCGGGTAATGCGACCTGAAGTTCATCCACGATAAACCGGAATACCTCACTCCGTTCGCTTTGCTTAACATCTTGCATAGGCGTAGACGACGACAATACCAACGGAACACGTCCGAAAAGATCTACCAGATAATAATAATATAAGGCACGGATTGCCCGGACTTCCGCCAAATAAGGAGATAATTCGTACTCCGGATGTTGTTTCTGTAAAGTCTGTAAGATTTCCAGAGATTTATTACTTAATACGATTACCTTATACAGATATTCCCAGGTCGCCTGAATTGCGTAATTATTCGTTCCCCAACGATGTAAGAACAGTCCTTGCCAGAAACCACCGTCGTACCAGTCGCCACCCCGTGTCGGGAGCATAGCTTCGTCCGTCGTAAACGTATTCAAGTCGTACACGCCGCGATACGTTCCTTGCAGACCTTGACTATCACTATTCCCTCCTATATAATTATATAAGGTAGCAACTGTATTCAGATAAATATTGGCTGGCGTATCAAAAGCTTCTTCCTCCGAGATCTGATCACGCGGATGCTCTTCCAGGAATTTACTGCATCCCATTAACAGGAAAAGACTACTTATATATAGAAACAAACTGAACTTCTTCATACCCGACAAACATTAAAATTGGAAATTCAAACCGATTGAATACGAACGGGCCACCGGGTAATTCCGTTTATCATCAACTCCCAGTGTACTGTTCACAATCGAACTATTAATCATTGGCGTCAAACCGGAATATGCGGTTATGGTTGCCAAATTATTCACAGACGCAGACAGGCGTAAGTAGCGAATATATTTCTTCAGTTTCCCCAAAGGAACATTCCAGCCGACTGTCAGATAATCAAAATTGACATAGTCTCCGTTTTCCAACCAATAATCGGTAGCAGTCTGGTCTTTGATTCGTTGTTCGGGAGCACCTTTCATAACGTTATAATCCGGGAAACTACCCATATTCATATAACTCAGTGCCGTTCCGTTATAAATCTTATGTCCAAATGCCCCATTAATCTGCAGGGAGATATCGAAGTTCCGGTAACGGAAACTGAAGTTTGAACCCAACATTGCCTTCGGTGTGGCTTGTCCCGCCACATAACGGTCTTCTCCATCCTCCAGATTGACACCGTTTCCATTCAAGTCCGCCACTTCGTAGCGATAACTGCCGTCAGCCTGTTCTACCAATCCAGTACAATGCGGTAGATAGAAAACGCCCAGCGACTCTCCTACAATCTGATATACAATATGATTGTTTCCTCCGTGAAAACCTGCTCCGTTCAGACTGGCTATCGGTGTATATTGCGGGGCCGACATATATTGTCCGTTATACATACCGCTTAACGACAACAGTTTATTCTTCTGAAAGGCAACATTCACGTTGATATTCAATTCCATATCTTTCTTCTGAAGTGGAGTGATGCCTAACCCCAATTCAACTCCACTATTCTCCATCGAACCCAAATTTGCCAATAGCTTATTATAAGCAAACGGAGGGACACTGACATCATACAGATATAACATATCACTCGTTTTAGCATGATAATAATCTGCCGCCAGAATCAGCCGATTCTGGAAGAAACCAGCATCTAGTCCGACATTAAACGTCCGCTTCACTTCCCATTTCAAATCGGGATTGGCATTTCGGATCACACCCATCGTAACAGTCGGTGCTCCGTTTACCGAAACAACCCCATTCGGTTTCATCAACTGTAAAGAATTATACGAATCAATGGCTCCTAAATTACCTGAAACACCATAACCCGCACGCAGTTTCAGATTATTCAGAAACGAGACATCTTTCAGAAAACCTTCTTCCGACAAGATCCACGCCAGGGATGTAGAAGGGAAGAAGCCCCAACGGTTATTCTCTCCTACTTTCGACGAAGCATCTGCACGGGCATTGGCGGTCAGGACATACTTCCCGTCGTACACATAATTGAAACGGGCCAGGAATGAAGCCAACCGGGGCGATTCATAAAACGAACCCGTTCCTTCCCACAAGCGGACAGCACCAGCCTGCAAGTTATTATATCCATACTGATCGGTAGTAAAGTTGGTCACAGTGGTATAAAATCCGGTCAGAATCTTTTTCTGGACTTCCGCCAATCCCAGGACATCCAACTTATGCTTTCCCCAGGTATTGGTATAGCTCAGCATCATGTTCCCGAGCAAATCTTCCGTCTTGTTTTCCCCCTTGTAAGCTTGTCCGTGTGCCCAGACCGAAGTGGGCAAATACTGCGAATTTTCTATGACATTATAGGAATACGAGCCAAAAACCGAAAACGTCAGATGCCGGTTCAGTAAGAGAGAGAGTTTCATGTGGGTATTAAAGTGAGCATTCGACTCATCATCCTGTACCTCCAGCCAAGCCAACGGATTGGTGATCTGACTGGCATTCGTAATCTGATCCCACGAACCAGTTTCCGGATTTCGATGATTGGGGAAAGTCGGATTGAATGTCGCTGCCGAATAGAAGGTCTTTTGTTCATCCGTCAGGTAATTGTTTTTCTGCAACGAACCAAACAATCCCATATCCAACTGGAAACGATCCTGAAAGGCCTTCTGCGAAAGATTTACCTTGGCGGTAAAATTCTGATAAGCATTATTCTGTACCACCTCTTTTCGATCCATCATACCAATAGAAGCCCGGTAATTGGTCGTATTTGTTCCGCCTCCAAAAGCTATATGGTGATTTTGCATGACTCCCAAACGAGTAATCTCGTCGGGGAAATTCGTCTGGTTGCCTAAATCCAGAATATCCATATTCAGTTGTCGAGCTACGGCCCGGAATTCATCGGCCGAAAGCATTTCCAGATTCTTATAAACCGACTGAACACCGTAATTCCCGGTATAACTTACCCGAAAAGATTCACTTTTCCCTTTCTTGGTTGCTACCTCAATTACGCCAGAAGCCCCCCGCGATCCGTACTGAGCAGTCTCGGACGCATCTTTCAAAATCGTGAAACTCTCAATATCTGCCGGATAAATCGTATTCAATGCACTCAAATCTGCCGATACTCCGTCAATAATTACCAAGGGATCATTTCCTCCCGTCAGAGAAGTTGTTCCTCTGACACGCACCGACGACAGCATGGCTGCCCGGTTTTCACCTGAAGAGATACTGACACCCGCTGATTGTCCGCTCAAAGCTTCCAAGGGTGTCGTCACAAATCCTTTATTCATCCGCTTTTCAGAAACTTTATCGACAGCCCCCGATAAGGTTTGTTGGTTTCCGACGGCATATCCGATCTTGATTTCCTCCACTCGCAATGAATCTATCCGCAATGTATCTGAAGAGATTAACTCCACTTGCCCCTTCGTGCCCAGCGAAAAACCTAGGAAACAGGCTATCAATAACGGGCACACATGTGTTTTACTGGTACGATCCATAAAGCTTTTTATTTCAAAACAAGTAAACTCAAAAGAAAGTTTACTTTCATTAGCTTTAATTTACAGGAACCACCAAAACACCGGTAAATAATCTTTCAAGGCTATGCGAAGTACTTTCAATGATTTGGTAATATGATATTCTACACTTTTGGGAGCCAAGTGCAAGGTTTCGGCAATTTCCTTTACCGACATCTGTTCATATCGGCTCATGATAAAGATCTGACGTGTCTGTTCGGGCAAAGAAGCCAATGTATCCTCCAGAATACGGGTTATCTCCGAAGAAAACATCTCTTCCGGATTACAAGCCTGCAAGGTAGCGATCCGATAAGAAGTATCCCGTATCTGCTTGTCCGAAATATCTTCCATTGCCTCCCACTCTATAGCCTGATGTTTCAAATAATTCAATGCTTTATTCTTCAAGATAGTCGTCAGCAATGCCAATGGAGTATTTACCGTTTCAGTCTTCAAAGTCTCCCATAATTGAATCAAAGCCTCTGAAGCAATATCCTCGGCCACCATATCATCACGTACATACGACTTCACAAACAGGAAGGATCGCTTGTAGTACTGCGTATATAATCCACTGAAACTGATATTATTCATGGCATAAGAAGTATATTCTTCCAATCGAATCCGCAGTAAAGTTAATGAAAAGTTCGTATCAACAAAGAAAAAGGTAAGAGTATTTACGTAAAAATTAATTTACTTTTAATTGATTCACCAAGGTAAATTAAACAAATCACCCGGGTGAATTAATCAATTCAGCTATATGAATTAATTGATTCACCCGGGTGATGCAAACTAAAGCTTATCTATTTTAACTTAATTATCGCCTCTGATACAAGAGTTTATCACTTATTAAAAATGACTGCTTCCATCGAAACAATGCGTACATACCTTACATTTAGGTAATCCGATCGCTTCAATCAATGTTTCCAACGTATTGAATTTCAACGAACTCAAGCCGAAACGTTCTGTAATAATGGATACCATTTTCTTATACTCCGGAGAATCGGTAGTAGCATACTTGTCCAGATTCTTGTTTTCATCGCCTTCCAGTTCCTTAATAATACGGCGTGTGATCAATTCCAAATCACTCTTGGAAGAAGTAAATCCGATGAAAGGACAACCATAAATCAACGGCGGACAAGCAATACGCATGTGTACTTCTTTGGCTCCATAATCATACAGGATCTTTACGTTATCCCGCAACTGAGTTCCACGGACAATCGAATCATCGCAGAACAGAATCCGCTTACCTTCCAACATTGAACGGTTCGGAATCAGTTTCATTTTGGCTACCAACGAACGTAACTCCTGATTGGCCGGAGTAAAACTGCGGGGCCAGGTCGGCGTATATTTAGCAATGGCCCGATGATAAGGAACTCCTTTTCCTTCAGCATAGCCCAAAGCCATACCTACTCCCGAATCCGGAATACCGCAGGCACAATCTACCTCCGAATGGTCTTTCTGTCCCATCTTGTATCCACAGGCAAAACGCACTTCCTCAACATTCTTTCCTTCATAGCTGGAAACGGGGAAGCCGTAATATACCCACAAGAACGAACAAACCTGCATACCTTCATTCGGTTTGCGCATTTGTTCCAATTCATCGGCACGCAAACGGATTATTTCGCCCGGTCCTACGAATTTCTCTATCTCATAACCTAAGTTAGGCAAACTGCTCGATTCGCTTGTTGCCGCGTATGCTCCGTCTTTTTTCCCAATGACAATCGGAGTTCTTCCCCATTTATCACGGGCAGCGATAATACCGTCTTCCGTCAACAACAGCATCGAACAAGATCCTTTGATCCGGTTATACACATTTTCAATACCTTCCACGAAATCCTTACCTTGCGTAATCAACAAGGCAACCAGTTCCGTCTGATTCGTCTTTCCGGAGCTTAATTCAGAGAAATGCATATTGACAGCCAGCAAATCTTTTTCCAGTTCGTCAATATTATTGATCTTAGCTACCGTAACAATCGCAAACTTTCCTAAATGAGAATTGATAACGATTGGTTGTGCATCGGTATCACTGATGATACCAATACCGGCATTTCCTACGAATTTAGGCAAAGAAGCTTCAAACTTGGTTCGAAAATAAGAACTTTCCAGATTATGAATAGAGCGAGTAAACCCATTTTCTTTATCGTATGTCGCCATACCGCCTCTACGGGTTCCCAGATGTGAATTGTAGTCCGTACCATAGAACAAATCAGTAGCACAGGCCGACTTTGAGATAGTACCGAAAAAACCACCCATTGTGTTTATTCTTATTATTAAGTTTTTGAAATATGGGTGCAAAAATACAAAATATCGGCCATCTGTAAAAAAGGTGCAGTCAAAAAACATCTTAATTTGTGGAGGATACACTTTACATTTTGTCAGTCAAGAAACCCTTTATCGGCTGAAAGCCTCTCACAAAAAGCCTCTTTCTTCATCTCAGATTGAACGAAAACTCAAAAGCCTGTCACTTTTATTGAACCGGTCATTACCCTATTCGCTGATTTTACTATAAATTTGCCAGCAAAGGGAAGATCGCACATGTATCCACATTGTCATCCGGATGTCATCGGATATTCATCCCTGAAAAATAAAAAAGCAGTTACTTTACAATCTATTCAATGAATAAGCAGATGAAACTAAAACACATGTACAAACAGTTAAGCCTGCTGGCTTTTATCGCCATCGGTTCCATCGGATCATTAATGGCTCAGTCTCGTATTTATATTCATTCGCACAATGATTATTGCCAAAGTGTACCTTTTTATCAGGCCTATTCCCAAAAGGTATATTCCATTGAAGCCGATATTTACACCAATGCCGACGAGACTGGTCTGCTGGTAGCTCACGACCGGGACGAACTTCCCACAGCCCTTACAATTGACGAACTGTATATCTCGCCGATCGTAACCCAATTCAAGCGAAACCAAGGAAAAGCCTGGGCCGACAATGAGCATACATTACAATTGATGATCGACTTGAAAACAGCAGAACATCCTACATTAGATATATTGGTAAAGAAACTCCAACAATATCCCGAAGTATTTGATCCGTCGGTCAATCCGAAAGCTGTAAAGGTACTGATCACAGGCAATACACCTAAACCGGAAGATTTCAAGAACTATCCGGAGTTTATCTTTTTCGACGGAAGACCTCAATATGATTACACACCGGAACAACTAAAAAGAATCGGACTGGTCAGCGACTCGTTCGACAAGTATTCAAAATGGAACGGCAAAGGAGCTATGGTGGCTCCAGAAAAAGAGAAACTCAATCAGGTCATTCAGAAAGTACATAACTGGGGAAAACCGGTCCGCTTTTGGGGAACACCCGACGGTGTGACTGCCTGGAATACATTTCATGAAATGGGAATTGATATCATCAATACCGACAAACCGGAATTATGTTCAGACTTCTTCAAGGATTTCGAACGTAAAAATATGCAATTGGCAGAAAAGACAGTCTTACAAGCTTCGGAAGAAATCGCAAAGACAAATCGATTGGACAAAGCAACCCGTTCTTTTGGAGGTTTCGATCAATCAACCAGCCAACTAAGCCGTCCTGTTGAAACCTATCAGCCTACCTTTCAGTCGGATAATGCCAATCGAACGCCTAAGAATGTTATTCTTATGATAGGTGATGGCATGGGACTGGCCCAAATCTGTGCGGCACAGACAGTCAACCAAACACTGACGATGCTGCAATTGAAGCACATCGGACTACAAAGAACGCATGCCAAAGATCAATATACAACTGATTCGGCAGGAGCAGGCAGCGCAATCGCCACCGGAGAACCAACCTGCAACCGACATATCAGTACCAATGAAGATGGAAGCATCAATCCTTCTTTAACCGAGATATTGGCACCACGTCAATACGCCTGTGGAATCGTAACTTTAGGTAATATAGCAGATGCAACACCGGCAGCCTTTTACGGACATACCACGGAACGAGATCAAACCGACGAAATTACCCGCTGGTTATTAAAAGGCAACTTGACTTTACTCAACGGTTCCGGCATGTCGGCACTTACAGATAGAAAAGACGGTACAAACCTCAAGGACGAATTATCCAAACAATACCTTATCTCTTCCTCAACTGAGGAAATCAAAACCCATGGGGAAAAGGAAATCTGTTTGGATGAACAGATGGGGAAAGCCACCACGGAAGAAAGTTTACCTCTTCTAGCAGAAGCTACACAAAAAGCGATTCAAAAGTTAACAAACGCCAGCAGCAAAGGGTTCTTTCTAATGGTAGAAGGGGCGAAAGTTGATTATGCCGGACATGCCAACTACTTGCCCGGCTCCGTATTGGAAACACTCAGTTTCGATCAGGCGGTAGCAGAAGCCCTCAGATTTGCAGACCAAAACGGAGAAACACTGGTTATAGTGACTGCCGATCACGAAACCGGAGGCTTGACATTAGTTGACGGAAATCTGGAGAAAAAGAAAGTGACAGCCCGGTATATGACCGACGATCACACACCGATTATGCTTCCTGTTTTCGCCTATGGTCCTGGTTCATCTAAATTCTGCGGAACTTATCCCAATACAGAAATATTCCATAAAATCTTGGAAGCCCTAAAAATCCAACAAAGACCATAAGCAATAACAATAATACATATTTTAACACATGCGTAATATTTAATATTTCAATCACTTATACTAAAAACAAGAGATAGAATAAAAAAAGCTCTTGCAAATTCAGAAATTATATCTACCTTTGCAGTCGGGTAAGTCCTACACGGCAAGCTCCCTCGGAATCCCCCAGGACTTGACCGTAGCAAGGGTACTTGGTTGTAGCGGCGCGATGTAGCTAGCTTACCCATCTGCCTCTTTAGCTCAGTTGGCCAGAGCACGTGATTTGTAATCTCGGGGTCGTTGGTTCGAATCCGACAAGAGGCTCAAAGGAAAGCGGGAAAAGATAACACTTTTCTCGCTTTTTTTGTCATTATACAGTACATCATCTCACTAAATATCAAAAATATGAAAGTCTTATTAGTCAATGGAAGTCCACATCACAAAGGATGTACTTTCACCGCTCTACAAGAAATAGAAAAGGAATTACAGACACAAGGTATAGAAACAGAAATATTCTGGATCGGTATTCGCCCGCTCTCAGGTTGTATGGGATGTAATTATTGTCTGGAAGCCGGTCGCTGTTGTATGGAAGACTCAGTAAATCTATTCTTGGAAAAAGCACAACAAGCTGATGGCTTTATATTTGGTTCACCCGTTCATTTTGCATCAGCTACAGGCGCACTGACTTCGTTTATGGATCGTGTATTCTACGGACGTGCCAAATTATTTTCTAACAAACCGGCTGCTGCAATTGCCAGTTGCCGCCGCGGAGGTTCTTCTACCACCTTCGACCAGCTCAACAAATATTTTACCATTAGCAATATGCCCGTTGTTTCATCCAACTATTGGAATACCGTACACGGAAACACACCAGAAGAAGTAGCTCAAGATATCGAAGGTTTACAAACGATGCGTATCCTCGCCCGTAATATGGCTTGGCTACTTAAATGCATTGAAGCCGGCAAACAGGCAGGTATCAATCCACCCGCATTTGAAGCGCGCACCAACACGAACTTCATCCGCTAAATTGGCCTTAATCATATAGGAATTAAGCCGTGGACTAAAATAAATCAGGAAATAAAGCAAGTATCAAAAAAAGAATACATAAATTTGTAGGAAACCAAAAAACTATAGCAATGGATAAATATGTACGTTTCGACTGGGCAATGAAAAGAATGCTCCGGGATAAAGCCAATTTTGCTGTCCTGGAAGGTTTACTTACGGTGTTATTGGAAGAACCTATTCACATTCTGGAAATCTTGGAGAGTGAAGGAAATCAACAATCGGAAGATGACAAATTCAATCGCGTAGACATCAAAGCCAAAGACAGTAAAGATGAAATTATTATTGTAGAAATCCAGAATACAAGAGAATTGTATTATTTGGAAAGGATTCTCTATGGCGTAGCAAAAGCGATTACCGAACACATTACGCTCGGACAATCATACCAGGCAGTTAAGAAAATCTACTCCATCAGTATCCTGTATTTTGATATCGGAAAAGGAAGTGATTATTTATATCACGGACAAAACCATTTTATAGGAGTACACACCAAAGACGAACTGGTTATTTCTACTAAACAGGAAAATGCGATTCTTCATAAATTACCGGCTAAAATATTTCCTGAATACTATCTGATTCGCGTCAACGAATTCAATCAGGTAGCTAAAACCCCATTGGAAGAATGGATCAGTTACCTAAAAAACGGAGTCATTCGTCCTGACACAACAACTCCCGGTTTGGTGGAAGCGAGAGAAAAGCTTCAATACTATAATATGAGCTCCGAAGAACGCCATGCCTATGATGAGCATATCAATGCAATCATGATACAAAACGATGTTTTAAATTCGGCCAAATTGGAAGGGAAAATAGAAGGAAGAGCAGAAGGTCGAGCAGAAGGGAAAATTGAGGGACGAATAGAAGGTATGGCTGAAGGGAAAGCTGAAGAAAAACGGGAAATAGCGAAAAAACTAAAAGCGATAGGAATCTCCATAAAGCAAATCAAACAAGCTACCGGTTTAAGTAGTGAAGATATTGAACAATTATAAATAAAAAGGAAACGTATCCTTAAGAAAGATCTTAAAAGATACGTTTTCTTCATTTTACCATTATTTTAAACCTTCCAATATTTTCTTCAATACGGTTTGCGCTGAAATTTCACGATTTGCAGCTTCCGGAATAACGATACTTTGTGGACTTTCAATGACATCATCGGTCACAATCATATTTCTGCGAACCGGCAGACAGTGCATGAAATAAGCATTGTTTGTCAAAGCCATCTTCTCTGTATCAACAGTCCAGCTACGATCCATATTGATCACTTTTCCATAATTAGGATCCTGATAGGCAGCCCAATTCTTTGCATAAACGAAATCTGCACCTTCCAAAGCCTTCTTCTGATCATATTCTACTTTGGCATGACCTACAAACTTAGGATCCAATTCATATCCTTCCGGATGTGTAATGACAAACTCATAGTCTGTCGCATTCATCCATTCAGCAAAACTATTGGGAACAGCCTGAGGCAAAGCTTTCGGATGCGGAGCCCACGTCATAACAACTTTCGGACGAGCTGTTTTCTTATATTCTTCAATCGTTATCAGGTCGGCAAAACTCTGCAACGGATGACGTGTAGCAGCTTCCATACTAAATACCGGACGTCCAGAATACTGAATAAACTGATTCAAGATCTTTTCATTATAATCATCTGCCTTATTCTCAAAACGGGCAAACGAACGAACACCAATAACATCACAATAGCAACCCATAACAGGAATAGCCTCTAACAAATGTTCAGGTTTGTCTCCGTCCATAATGACACCGCGCTCAGTTTCCAACTTCCAGGCACCTTGGTTTACATCCAACACGATTGTGTTCATGCCTAAATTCATCGCAGCTTTCTGTGTACTCAAACGAGTTCGTAAACTTGAGTTGAAGAAAATCATCAACAAGGTCTTGTTCTTTCCCAACTCAGAAAACTGGAAACGATCTTTCTTAATCTCAAACGCTTCTTTAAGGGCCTGCTGTAAGTCCCCTAAATCCTGTACACAAGTGAAATTTCTCATTTTAGCTGATTCTATATTATTTTACCTGATGATCTTTATCTCTGATTTCTACCCGACGAATCTTTCCACTGATTGTCTTAGGCAACTCATCCACAAATTCAACCACGCGAGGATACTTATAAGGAGCTGTAACCCGTTTCACATGATCCTGTAATTCCTTAATTAAGTCCTCTCCAGCTTTGTCCTTATATTCTTTAGACAAGACAATCGTTGCTTTTACGACTTGTCCACGGATCTCATCCGGAACTCCAGTTATGGCACATTCTACCACTGCAGGATGAGTCATTAAAGCACTTTCCACTTCAAACGGACCAATTCTATATCCCGAACTTTTGATAACATCATCGGCACGACCAACAAACCAATAATACCCATCTTGATCTCGCCAAGCAACATCACCAGTATAATACAACCCGTCATGCCAAGCCTCACGTGTGCGTTCAGCATCCCGGTAATACTCTTTAAACAAACCTAAAGGTTTTCCATTCTGTGTATGAATCACGATCTGACCTTGCTCACCATCTTCAGCAGATGTACCATCCGGACGAATCAAATCAATATCATATTGAGGATTAGGCATACCCATAGAACCCGGTTTCGGTTCCATCCAAGGGAAAGTTGCAATTGTCAATGTTGTTTCCGTCTGCCCAAATCCTTCCATCAACTTAATACCTGTCAGTTTATAGAAAGTTTCATATACAGCTGGATTCAAAGCTTCACCAGCAATCGTACAATATTGCAATGATGACAAATCATATTTAGTCAAATCTTCCCGAATCAAGAAACGGAAAATTGTTGGAGGAGCACAAAGAGAAGTTATCTTGTAATCCTGAATCATACGAAGCATATCGGCTGGCGTAAACTTCTCGTGGTCATAAACGAAAACTGTTGCTCCTGCAATCCATTGACCATAAAGTTTTCCCCAAACAGCTTTACCCCAACCTGTATCAGCAATGGTTAAATGCAAACTGTCACGATGCAAGTTATGCCAATAACAACCCGTTGTAATATGACCAAGCGGGTAAGTAAAATCGTGCGCAACCATTTTAGGATTTCCTGTTGTTCCTGAAGTAAAATACAACAATGAAATATCATCATTACTATTAGCATGTACAGGACGTACAAAGGCTGGCACATTTTCCCATTCTTTATGAAAATCATGGAAACCGGAAGGAACAAATGGTCCGACTGAAACCACATGTTCAATCGTGGGAGATTCAGGAAGCGCGTCCTCTATATGTTTGGTAATAACTTCTTCTCCTGCGCAAACAATCATCTTAATATCGGCGGCATTAGCACGATAAACAATATCTTTCTTTGTCAATAAATGCGTTGCAGGAATAACTACAGCCCCCAGCTTATGCAAAGCAATAATTGAAAACCAGAACTCATAACGGCGTTTCAATATCAGCATGACCATATCACCTCGTCCAATACCCAAGGATTGGAAATAGGCCGCTGTCTGATCTGTATATTTCTTCATTTCGGCAAATGTAAAGTCTATATGTTCCCCTTTATCATTTGTCCAACACAAAGCTTTCTTCTCTGGTTCTTCTTCTGCCCAAGCATCTACGACATCATACCCAAAATTAAAATTCTCGGATACATTTACTTTAAAGTTCTTTTTAAAGTCTTCTTGTGAAACAAAAGAAGTCTGACCAACAAATCTTTCCAACATAATCTTCTTCTTTATAAAATAACAGCCAAGAAACAAACTTTCTCTCCATCCAGAGCTTTCATCCCATGCGGCTGCTGTGAATCAAAATAAATACTATCTCCTTCTTCTAAGATCAATTGCTTCCCGTTAATCTCTATCATCATTCGTCCGCTAACTACATAATTAAATTCCTGCCCAGGATGTGAATTCCGATAAATTGGTTCATCTTCTGGTTTCGGGTGAACTGTAACCATAAAAGGATTACCTTTCCTTTGAGCAAAACCAGCTGCTAACGATTGATATTTATACGCCTTGACACGTTCTACGGCTACTCCTTTATTCTTTCGGGTAACAAAATAAGAACTCATTTTAGGTTCGTCACCAAACATCAATGTAGTTAGCTCGACTCCATAAGCCTTAGCAATCTGATGCAAAACACTAACTGAAATATCAACTGATCCGCTTTCTATCCGATTATATTCATCAACTGAAATATGACATGTTTGAGCGACTTCTTCAGGTGTTAGTTCTAAAGCCTCACGCAAACCGATCAAACGTTCCGCTATTTGTTTAATTTGTTCATCCATGATATATCCTTTATAATAATGATTTTCAAAGATAGAAAATAAAATAACAAAAATCCAGTAAAATCAACAAACAATTAGCAAATAGGAATTTTATGCATAAAAAAAGGGCATATCGCAAACGATATACCCTTCATATGCTTTATCAAATATATCAAGCATCTCCTTTGGGAACGAAATCCTCAAAATTAGCTGTTTTGTTTTCTGCCTGAGCTTTACCAGCAGTCATCATTTCCTCGAATTTTCTCAAGTTATCTTGCAAAGCTAAATATAAACGATGAGCATTATCCGGAGTTAAAATAATGCGGCTCTTAACTTGTGCTTTAGGAGCACCCGGAACAACGCGGATAAAGTCTAAGATAAATTCTGAAGCAGAATGAGAGATAATGGCTAAGTTAGCATAAGTTCCTTGAGCCATTTCATCAGACAGCTCTACTTGGATTTCATTGTTTGTTGTTTTATTTTCTTCCATGATTGTTAAATATAAAAGTTATACGCTTGCAAATATACATACTTAATTGGAATAATCCGCAAAAAAACAAGAATTGTATAAACAGAGAAATTGGGTCAGTCTTCACAATACATTAATTATAAAAGCAAAAGCGGCTACTTTCACAAGCAGCCGCTTTCCAGTTGTGTTTTTAATTCTCAATTCTTTAGACCAATGTAAAAATACCTTTGTGTTTTCTCTGTTTCGCTTAACGCTCAATACGAAACAGTGTTTAGTGCTAATCAAAATCTTATTGTACTGCAAAAATACAGAGATTATTTATAGTAACCAAATATTATCCGAACAAAATCTATGTTTATCATGAATTTCACGAAAAAAGATCCGTCTTTATAACTCAATAAAAAACTTTGACTATAATAAAAACAATTAGGGCAAACTATAATAATATATAGTCTGCCCTAATTTAAATATTTCAATAATCAAATTCAGTCTTTGTCCATTTCATTGAAATCAACAACATTCTTTCGATTAGCCATGATTCGATCGAAATCATCTTTCGCACCTACAACTAATCTATCAAATTCACGCTGACCTGTACCAGCCGGAATCAAATGTCCACAAATAACATTTTCTTTCAAGCCTTCCAAATAGTCAACCTTACCATTGATAGCAGCCTCATTCAATACTTTGGTTGTTTCCTGGAATGATGCAGCTGACATAAAGCTATTAGTCTGTAATGCAGCACGTGTAATACCTTGAAGAATCTGATTAGCTGTTGCTGGAATAGCATCACGAACTTCGACCAACTTCATATCACGACGCTTCAACATACTATTCTCATCTCTCAGTTTACGAGCTGTAACGATCTGACCAGCTTTTAATGTTTGAGAATCACCCGGATCAGTAACAACTTTCTTACCCCAAATACGATCATTCTCATCCATTACTTCCAACTTGTCAACAACTTGTTGTTCCAAGAATCGTGTATCTCCTGGATCTACAATTTCAACCTTACGCATCATCTGACGAACAATGACTTCAAAGTGTTTATCATTGATCTTCACACCCTGCAGACGATACACATCTTGAATTTCGTTTACGATATATTCCTGTACAGCTGTAGGCCCCATGATAGCCAAAATATCCGAAGGAGTAATTGCACCATCTGATAACGGCATACCCGCACGAATATAATCGTTTTCCTGAACCAACAATTGCTTAGACAGAGGAACCATATACTTCTTAACTTCACCAAGCTTAGAAGTTACTGTAATTTCCCGATTACCACGTTTGATCTTACCAAAGCCAACTTCACCATCAATTTCAGAAACGACAGCTGGGTTAGACGGATTACGAGCTTCAAACAATTCTGTAACTCGAGGCAAACCACCCGTGATATCACCGGCTTTACTTACAGCACGCGGAATCTTAACCAAAACTTCACCAGCCTTGATAGAATCACCTTCTTCCTTCACTACGTGAGCACCTAACGGCAAAGAATAGTTCTTCAAATAGTTTCCGTTTTCATCCACAACATGAGCTGCAGGAGCTTTTGTCTTATCCTTAGATTCAATGATAATCTTTTCTTTAAGACCTGTTGTTTCATCACTTTCAACCTTGTAAGTAACATTTTCAATGACGCTTTCAAATTCAATCTTACCAGAAACTTCTGATACGATAACAGCATTGAACGGGTCCCATTCGATGATTACATCACCTTTCTTAACAAGATCACCACTATTGAAGAACAACTTAGAACCATAAGGTATATTGTTCGTCATCAATACAATCTTTGTATTCGGATCGATCAAACGCATTTCGGCCAAACGGCTTACTACAACTTTATGTTTCTTTCCATTTTCCTCGGCTTCAACAGCACGTAATTCTTCTATTTCAAGTAAAGCACTATCATACTTACAAGCTATGCTGTTTTCTGTTGCAACGTTTGATGCAATACCACCGACGTGGAATGTACGAAGTGTCAACTGTGTACCCGGCTCACCGATTGACTGAGCAGCAATAACACCCACAACTTCACCTTTCTGAACCATTTGATTTGTAGCCAAGTTTCGACCATAACACTTAGCACAAACACCTTTCTTTGATTCACAAGTAAGTACTGAACGAATTTCTACACTTTCGATCGGAGAATCCTGAATCTTCTTAGCTGCATCTTCGCGGATTTCTTCTCCGGCTTTCACGATCACCTCTCCTGTCAACGGATGAATTACATCATGAACAGAAACACGACCTAAGATTCTCTCATACAAAGAAGCGATCACTTCTTCATTATTCTTTAATTCAGTACATACCAGACCACGCAATGTGCCGCAATCTTCTTCATTGATAATCACATCATGCGATACATCCACCAAACGACGAGTCAAATAACCAGCATCGGCAGTCTTCAAGGCTGTATCAGCCAAACCTTTACGAGCACCGTGAGTAGAAATAAAATACTCCAACACAGACAAACCTTCCTTAAAGTTTGAAAGAATCGGGTTTTCAATGATCTGACCACCTTCAGCACCACTCTTCTGTGGCTTAGCCATCAAACCACGCATACCAGACAACTGACGAATCTGCTCTTTAGAACCACGGGCTCCAGAATCCATCATCATAAAAATTGAATTGAATCCATCGTTGTCTGCTGTCAATTGCTTAATCAAGATATTTGACAACTTACTATTGACATGCGTCCATGTATCAATGATCTGGTTATATCGTTCATTGTTTGTGATGAAACCCATATTATAGTTGGCCATGATCTGTTCTACTTCATCATAACCTTCCTTCACAAGGGCATCCTTCTCAGGCGGAATAAGAACGTCTGCCAAATTAAATGACAAACCACCCTTGAAGGCCATATAATATCCTAAGTTCTTGATATCATCCAAGAACTGAGCAGTACGAGCTACACCACAAGCCTTGATAACTTTACCAATAATATCACGTAAAGCTTTTTTACCTAAAACTTCATTCAGATAGCCAACTTCTTTAGGTACGAATTCATTAACCATCAAACGTCCTACAGATGTTTCAACCATCTTCTTGACTAAATTTCCATTTTCATCCAAATCTTCTACATATACCTTGATCGGAGCATGGATATCCAGTTTCTTCTCATTGTATGCAATTGTTGCTTCCTCCGGTCCGTAGAAGACCAAACCTTCGCCTTGAGTACCTTTTCTCAGTTTAGTAATATAATACAAACCAAGTACCATATCCTGAGAAGGCACAGTGATAGGAGCTCCATTGGCCGGATTCAAAATGTTATGAGAAGCAAGCATCAACATTTGAGCTTCCAAAACAGCTTCATTACCTAAAGGCAAGTGAACAGCCATCTGGTCACCATCGAAGTCTGCATTGAACGCTGTACAAGCCAACGGATGCAATTGGATAGCCTTTCCTTCAATCAATTTCGGCTGGAAAGCCTGGATACCCAAACGGTGCAATGTCGGGGCACGGTTCAATAAAACAGGGTGACCCTTCATTACGTATTCCAGAATATCCCAAACAACCGGTTCTTTTCTGTCTACGATTTTCTTCGCTGATTTTACGGTCTTTACAATACCACGTTCAATCAGTTTACGAATAATAAACGGCTTATACAATTCGGCTGCCATTCCTTTGGGCAAACCACATTCGTGCATTTTCAACTCAGGACCAACGACGATTACAGAACGAGCTGAATAGTCAACACGCTTACCCAGCAAGTTCTGACGGAAACGTCCTTGTTTTCCCTTCAAACTATCAGATAAAGATTTCAACGGACGATTGGCATCTGTCTTAACGGCACTTGACTTACGTGAATTATCAAATAACGAGTCAACTGCTTCCTGAAGCATACGCTTTTCATTACGTAAAATAACTTCCGGTGCCTTGATATCAATCAATCGCTTCAAACGATTATTTCGAATAATTACTCGACGATACAAATCGTTCAAATCTGATGTAGCAAAACGACCACCATCCAGCGGAACCAACGGACGCAATTCGGGAGGAATAACAGGAATTACTTTCATAATCATCCATTCCGGCTTATTTTTACCCTTTGAAGCACGGAAAGATTCTACAACCTGCAAACGCTTCAAAGCTTCATTCTTACGCTGCTGAGAACTATCAGTACTTGCACGGTGACGCAATTCATACGACAATGAGTCTAAATCCAAACGAGTCAGCAAATCGTAAACAGCTTCTGCTCCAATTTTCGCAATGAATTTGTTCGGATCAGAGTCTTCCAACAGTTGGTTTTCCTTAGGAAGATTATCCAAGATCTCTAAATATTCTTCTTCAGACAACAGATCCAATTCTGCAACAGAATCTACACAACCCGGCTGAATGACAACATAGCGTTCATAATAGATAATGGCATCCAACTTTTTGGTCGGCAAACCTAACAAATAACCAATTTTGTTAGGAAGCGAACGGAAGTACCAGATGTGAGCAATAGGAACTACCAAATGGATGTGTCCCATACGTTCACGACGAACTTTCTTCTCGGTAACTTCCACACCACAACGATCGCAGACAATGCCTTTATAACGGATTCGTTTGTATTTACCGCAATGGCATTCATAATCCTTAATAGGACCAAAAATACGTTCGCAAAACAAACCATCACGTTCAGGCTTGTAGGTACGATAGTTGATCGTTTCAGGTTTGAGCACTTCTCCACTTGAATTTTCCAGAATTTCCTCCGGAGAAGCCAAACCAATGGTTATTTTAGTAAAGTTACTCTTTATCTTGTTATCTTTTCTAAAGGCCATATTTTATGTTTATAAAGAGTTATCAATTGATAAAAGTAGACAAGCCCATTTAGGCTCATCTACTTAATATTATGTGATTTATTATTCCAAAGTCAAGCTTAAACCAAGACCTCTCAACTCATGAAGTAACACATTCAAAGATTCAGGAATACCCGGTTGTGGCATCGGATCACCTTTTACTATTGCTTCATAAGCTTTTGAACGACCTACAACATCATCAGATTTGATTGTCAGGATTTCCTGCAAAACATGCGCTGCACCAAATGCTTCAAGCGCCCAAACTTCCATTTCTCCGAAACGCTGACCACCAAACTGTGCCTTACCTCCTAACGGCTGCTGCGTAATCAATGAATACGGACCAATTGAACGGGCATGCATCTTATCGTCAACCATGTGTCCCAATTTCAAGAAGTAAGTTACGCCAACAGTTGCCGGCTGGTCAAAACGTTCACCCGTACCACCATCATACAAATAAGTCTTACCATAACGTGGAATACCAGCCTTATCTGTCCAAGCATTCAAATCATCTAATGAAGCACCATCAAAGATCGGAGTGGCAAACTTAACATTCAAATTACGTCCTGCCCATCCTAATACAGCTTCGAAGATCTGACCCAAGTTCATACGAGAAGGCACACCCAACGGGTTCAAACAAATGTCTACTGGAGTACCATCTTCCAAGAACGGCATATCTTCCTGACGAACGATCTTTGAAACAATACCTTTGTTACCGTGACGTCCGGCCATCTTATCACCTACCTGAATTTTACGTTTCTTAGCAATATAAACTTTTGCCATCTGTACAATACCTGTAGGTAATTCATCACCGATAGTCAAATCGAACTTCTTACGACGTAACTCAGCATCAAGTTCTTTATATTTCTTCAAATAATTCAAGATAACCTGCTTGATTAACTCATTCTTTGCATCATCTGTTGTCCAAGCACTCACTTGAATTGCATTGAAGTCTAATTCTTCCAACACACGACGAGTGAACTTAGCACCCTTCGCAATGATTTCGGAATTCATATAATCTTTTACACCTTGAGAAGTCAAACCTTCTGTCAAAGTCATCAACTTATTAACCAAAAGATTCTTCAACTCAGCCATCTTTACTTCGTATTCTTCATCAAGCTTCGGTAAAACAGCCTTTTCTGTAGCCTTAGTCTTACGTTTCTTAACAGCCTTAGAGAACAACTTCGTATCTATAACAACACCACGCAAAGATGGAGTAGCCTTTAATGAAGCATCTTTCACGTCTCCTGCTTTATCACCAAAAATAGCACGCAAAAGCTTTTCTTCCGGAGACGGATCAGATTCTCCTTTCGGTGTAATCTTACCAATCAAAATATCTCCTGGTTCTATTCGTGCACCTACGCGGACAATACCTCTTTCATCCAAATCCTTAGTTGCATCTTCGCTAACATTTGGAATATCTGAAGTAAGTTCTTCCATGCCCCGTTTTGTCTCACGAACCTCCAAGATATATTCATCTACATGTACTGAAGTAAAGAAGTCTTCACGAACCATACGTTCATTCAGTACAATAGCATCCTCATAGTTATATCCCTTCCAAGGCATATAAGCAACTTTCACATTCTTACCCAAAGCCAATTCACCTTTTTCAGTAGAATATCCTTCAGTCAGAATATCACCAGCTTTCACTCGTTGACCACGATGACAAATAGGACGTAAGTCAACAGTTGTTGACTGGTTCGTCTTACGCCATTTCGGAATATTATATGTCTTAACCGCATCTTCGAAGCTAACGAACTCTTCATCTTCTGTACGGTCATATTTAATCTTAATACAAGTTGCATCAACAAATACAACTTCTCCTTCACGCTCAGCGATAATCTGCGTACGTGAATCACGTGCAACTTGAGCCTCAATACCCGTTCCAACAATAGGAGCATCGGTTCTCAACAATGGAACTGCCTGACGCATCATGTTTGATCCCATCAACGCACGGTTAGCATCGTCATGTTCCAAGAACGGAATTAAGGAAGCTGCGATTGAAGCAATCTGTGTTGGAGAAACATCCATCAGATTTACTTCTTCAGGAGCAACAACAGGGAAATCAGCTTCCAATCTTGACTTAACTTTATCACGAACAAAATGTCCTTCATCATCCAAAGGAGCATTACCCTGTGCAATAATTTTACCTTCTTCTTCTTCAGCTGTATAATATTGTAATCCCTCTTCAGAAAAATCTACCTGAGCATTGACTACCCGACGATAAGGTGTTGCGATAAATCCTAAGTCATTAATCTTTGCATACACACAAAGAGATGAAATCAAACCGATATTCGGACCTTCAGGTGTTTCAATAGGACACAAACGACCATAATGAGTATAGTGAACGTCTCGCACCTCAAATCCGGCACGATCTCTAGACAAACCACCAGGACCTAACGCAGACAAACGACGTTTATGAGTAATTTCAGCCAATGGGTTGGTCTGATCCATAAACTGAGACAAGGCATTCGTTCCGAAGAATGAATTAACTACTGAAGAAATTGTTTTAGCATTGATCAAATCAATCGGAGTGAAGACTTCATTGTCGCGTACATTCATTCGTTCACGAACCGTACGAGACATACGAGCCAAACCTATACCAAACTGATTATATAACTGCTCGCCAACTGTACGTACACGACGGTTACTCAAGTGGTCAATATCATCAACAATTGCTTTTGAGTTGATCAGTTCGATCAGATATTTTATAATTTCAATGATATCTTCTTTCGTCAATACCTTAATATCATCGCTGATAGAAAGGTTTAATTTCTTATTAATACGATAACGACCTACATCTCCTAAGTCATAACGCTTTTCAGAGAAGAACAAGTTGGTAATAACTTCTCGAGCGCTCGCTTCATCTGCAGGCTCTGCATTTCGTAACTGACGGTAAATATAAAGTACAGCCTCTTTTTCAGAGTTACTTGGGTCTTTCTGCAATGTATTATAAATAATTGCATAGTCAGACAAGTTTTGGTCTTCACGATGCAACAGAATATTCTGAGCACCTGATTCAAGAATTGCATCGATATTATCGTCATCAAGGACAGATTCACGATCAACAATTACATCATTACGTTCAATAGAAACAACTTCGCCTGTATCTTCATCAGCAAAATCCTCTACCCAGGTTTTCAACACACGAGCAGCTAACTTACGGCCAACCAATTTCTTTAAATTAGCCTTCGTTACTTTAACTTCTTCTGCCAAATTAAAGATTTCAAGAATATCTTTATCGCTTTCAAAACCAATAGCTCGCAAAAGAGTGGTTACAGGCAATTTCTTTTTACGATCGATGTAAGCATACATGACATTATTAATGTCGGTAGCAAACTCAATCCAAGATCCTTTAAATGGGATAATACGTGCAGAGTACAACTTCGTACCGTTAGCATGCACACTTTGACCAAAGAATACGCCCGGCGAACGATGCAACTGCGAAACCACAACACGTTCTGCTCCATTAATTACGAAAGTACCACGCTCAGTCATATATGGGATAGGCCCCAAATATACATCCTGAATCACTGTATCAAAATCTTCATGATCCGGATCAGTACAATACAACTTTAATTTCGCTTTTAATGGGACACTATATGTTAAGCCTCGTGAAATACATTCATCAATAGAATAACGAGGTGGATCAATATAGTAATCTAAGAACTCCAACACGAAATTGTTACGCGTATCTGCAATAGGGAAATTCTCTGCAAATACTTTATACAAACCCTCCTTTTTTCTCTTCTCGGGAGGCGTGTCGAGTTGCAGGAAGTCTCTGAAGGACTTCAATTGCACTTCGAGGAAATCTGGATATGGTAAAGAATTCTTTATCGAAGCAAAATTAACTCTTTGATTTACATCTGTTGAAGACATCTAGTAACGATTTTATTGAACTTATTGAAATTATAGACACAAAAAGGTTAAGAATCTCCGTCTCCGAAGATTCCTAACCGACTCCCTGATTACCAGGTTTTTGAAATATTAGTTAAGCTCAACTTCTGCGCCAGCGTCTTCCAAAGCCTTCTTCAAAGCTTCAGCATCTTCTTTAGAAATGCCTTCTTTAACTTTGCTAGGAGCTGCGTCTACTAAGTCTTTAGCTTCCTTCAAACCAAGACCACAGTTTTCCTTAACGGCCTTAACAACCTGCAATTTAGCTGCACCAGCTGATTTCAGGATTACATCGAAAGAAGTTTTTTCTTCTACAGCAGCAGCGCCTGCAGCAGCAGGACCAGCAACAGCTACAGCTGCAGCAGCAGGTTCGATACCATATTCTTCTTTCAGAATTGTTGCCAATTCACTAACTTCTTTTACGGTCAGGTTTACTAATTGTTCTGCAAAAGCTTTCAAATCTGCCATTTTTGTATGATTTAAATGATTATTTTTTACTTGTTTAATTTATAATTATCTTTCTTCCAAAGTTTTCAATAAACCATGGATAGTTTGTCCTGATGACTGCAAAGCAGAGATAACATTCTTTGCCGGAGATTCCAACAAAGCGATAACGTCTGCAATAAGTTCGTTTTTGCTCTTGATATTTACCAAAGCTTCCAAAGAAGAAGCGTCGTAGAAACTTTCCTGAACATAAGCAGCTTTTAACTGAGGCTTACCTTCACCTTTGGTATCTTTTGTAAATTCTTTGATCAGGCGAGCTGGAGCATTAGCAACCTGTGAAAACATCACAGCTGTATTGCCCTTTAATGCTGAATGAAGGGGTGAAAAGTCACCACCAACATTTTCCAATGCTTTCTTAAGCAAATTGTTCTTGACAACAACCAATTTTACTTCACTCTTGAAGCATTCTCTTCTCAGACGGCTTGTAGTTTCAGCATCGATAGCTTCAATATCCGTCAAATAGAAGTTAGGATACTCCCGCAGTGTAGCAGTTAATTGTTCTATAACAACACCTTTATCTTCCTTTCTCATTGCTGTTCAATTGTTTTTAAAGTTCATCAACTGATTTTGGGTCAATTTTAATACCCGCACTCATAGTACTTGAAAGATAAATGCTCTTTATATATGTACCTTTAGCTGCAGATGGTTTCAATTTAATCAAAGCTGCAATAAATTCTTTCGCATTGTCGCGAATCTGATCAGCATTGAAAGAAACCTTTCCGATTGATGTATGAACAATACCTGCTTTGTCAACCTTGAAATCGATCTTACCCTGCTTAACTTCTTTCACAGCGTTACCGATTTCATTGGTAACTGTACCACTCTTTGGGTTAGGCATCAAACCACGAGGACCTAATACACGACCCAGAGCACCAATTTTACCCATGATTGACGGCATAGTAATGATAACATCTACATCAGTCCAGCCACCTTTGATCTTATTGATATATTCATCCAAACCAACATAGTCAGCACCTGCTGCAGTAGCTTCTGCTTCCTTGTCTGGAGTACACAATGCAAGAACCCGAATCTGCTTACCAGTTCCATGAGGCAATGAAACAACACCTCTCACCATTTGATTGGCCTTACGGGGATCAACTCCTAAACGGACGTCCACATCTACAGAAGCATCGAACTTAGTAGTAGTGATTTCTTTCACTAAAGCAGAAGCTTCTTTCAATGAATAAGTCTTCCCAGCTTCAATCTTACCTAAAGCCAACTTTTGATTTTTTGTAAGTTTACTCATTTCAATTGAAGTTTATTAATTATTACCCGGGAATGCCCCTTTAACAGTGATACCCATACTTCTAGCTGTTCCAGCAACCATTTTCATGGCTGATTCAACAGTAAAACAGTTTAAATCTTGTAACTTGTCTTCTGCAATTGTCTTTACCTGATCCCAAGAAATTTCTGCAATTTTCTTACGATTCGGCTCAGCAGAACCACTCTTCACTTTTGTAACTTCCAATAACTGAACTGCTACAGGAGGAGTTTTAACGACAAAGTCGAAAGACTTATCAGCGTAATAAGTGATTACAACAGGTAATACCTTACCAGCCTTGTCTTGGGTTCTGGCATTAAATTGCTTGCAAAACTCCATAATATTAATACCCTTAGAACCTAAAGCCGGTCCAACTGGGGGAGAAGGGTTTGCTGCTCCTCCTTTAATTTGCAATTTGATTTGTCCAGCAACTTCTTTAGCCATTTTCTAAAAATTTTAGATATATAACATCAATAACCGAAAGAATAAGTACTTTTCGTAACCAGAGTCTTACTCTTTCTCCACTTGCATATAACCCAGCTCAAGTGGGGTTTTACGTCCGAAGACCTTAACCATCACTTTCAGCTTGCGCTTCTCAGCATTGACTTCTTCGATTATACCACTGAATCCATTAAACGGACCAAAGGTAATTTTCACATTCTCTCCAACTACAAATTGGATATCCATATCTTCTGGTTGTTCCTGCATTTCATCAACCGTACCTAAAATACGATTAACTTCTGCCGGACGAAGGGGAACAGGATTATCTGAACCACCTAAAAAACCAATGATATTCGGAATGTTTCTTAATCGATGAGCAACCTCACCCACCAAAGCAGCTTCTACTAATACATAACCCGGTAAATAAGCGCGTTCTTTCATCACCTTTTTACCGTTACGAACCGTAAAAGTTTTTTCAGTCGGGATCAACACTTGCGATACATACTCTCCTAAGTCTGTATTCTTTATTTCAGCTTCCAGATACTCCTTCGCTTTATTTTCTTTCCCGCTAATTGCGCGAAGAACATAAAATTTCTTTTGAACGTCAGACATACCTTTACACTAATTAAAAGATTTTTTCATAGAAGAAACGCATCACTCCTTCAAAGCTCATGTCAATAGCAAAGATAACAACAGAAATGATAAGGGAAGCAAACATAACCACTACTGCGCTATTGGATAACTCTGCTCTTGTAGGCCAAGAAACCTTATACACAAGTTCGTTATAAGATTCTTTAATATATTCAAATATCTTCTTCATTGAATAGGTTATTTTTAGCACGGAACGAGAGGCTCGAACTCCCGACACCTGGTTTTGGAGACCAGTGCTCTACCAACTGAGCTAGTTCCGTAAATTAGCCAGCCCTCGCAAGAGCTGGCTTTTATTTATATCGGAAATTAGTTTTCCAATTCTGTGATCTGACCAGCACCTACTGTACGGCCACCTTCACGGATAGCGAAACGCAAACCTACGTTACAAGCTACCGGATAGATCAATTCTACATCGATAGTTACGTTATCACCCGGCATAACCATTTCAGTTCCTTCTGGCAAAGAGATTTCACCAGTTACGTCCAATGTACGGATATAGAACTGAGGACGATAGTGGTTGTGGAACGGAGTGTGACGACCACCTTCTTCTTTCTTCAAGATATAAACCTCTGCTTTGAATTTTGAGTGAGGTTTGATCTGACCCGGGTGGCAGATAACCATACCACGTTTAACTTCGTTCTTATCGATACCACGAAGCAACAAACCTACGTTATCACCAGCTTCACCCTGATCCAATAACTTACGGAACATTTCAACACCTGTTACAACAGATTTCTTTCCGTCAGCTCCTAAACCAATGATCTGAACTTCATCACCTACCTTAACAACACCTGTTTCGATACGACCTGTTGCTACAGTACCACGACCAGTGATTGAGAAGATATCTTCAACCGGCATCAAGAACGGTTTATCAACTTCACGCGGAGGCAGAGGAATCCAAGTATCACAAGCTTCCATCAATTCCATTACTTTTTCTTCCCATTTCGGATCGCCGTTCAAAGCACCCAGGGCAGAACCACGGATGATAGGAGTATTGTCACCGTCGAAACCATAGAATGAAAGCAATTCACGCATTTCCATTTCTACCAATTCCAACATTTCTTCATCATCAACCATATCACACTTGTTCAAGAAAACAACCAAACGCGGTACGTTTACCTGACGAGCTAACAAGATATGTTCACGAGTCTGAGGCATAGGACCATCAGTTGCAGCAACTACGATGATAGCACCATCCATCTGAGCAGCACCAGTTACCATGTTCTTTACATAGTCAGCGTGACCCGGACAGTCAACGTGTGCATAGTGACGATTTGCAGTCTGATATTCTACGTGTGAAGTATTGATAGTAATACCTCTTTCTTTTTCTTCAGGAGCGTTATCGATAGAATCGAATGAACGTAATTCTGAAAGACCTTTCTTTGCCAATACTGTTGTGATAGCAGCTGTCAAAGTTGTTTTACCGTGGTCAACGTGACCAATCGTACCAATGTTAACATGTGGTTTCGATCTGTCAAATTTCTCTTTTGCCATAACTTAATTGTCTTTATATGATTAATAATTTATTCGACTTAATCTGAGCCTAAACCGAGACTTGAACTCGGGACCTCTTCCTTACCAAGGAAGTGCTCTACCGCTGAGCTATTTAGGCAGTTGAGCGGAAAACGGGACTCAAACCCGCGACCCCCAGCTTGGAAGGCTAGTGCTCTATCGACTGAGCTATTTCCGC
>OGYZ01000045.1_pt1 | contig 91334 bp, 100 predicted proteins | sample 1576681 | NCBI WGS metagenome assembly OGYZ01 (sample SAMEA3541480, study PRJEB24748) | human gut metagenome | biome: human gut; feature: human-associated habitat; material: faeces | place: China | collected 2012 | reverse complement strand
TTTTGGTCTTTTATGAATACTTTTTTCTTTATGCTTTGGTAATTTCTGTACTTTCTCCTTTTTTTCCTTCTTTTCTAATTTCGCTTTATGTACTAAATCCAATGGACTTATATTTAATTTTTTCTTTTCTATCCAATAATATATTAATTGAAAGCTTGGTTGTATTTCAAATTTAATATCATTTACCTTTATATACCCTGCCACTTCTTCTGGTGACCATTTTTCTTTTAGTATTTTATCTTCTATGAATTGTTTTAATGCTCTACTTAATTTGCATTTTCTTCCTGCTTTTTTCTTGCTATATTCGTATTTTCCTTGTGCTACTGCTGCAGAGTATATCTTTTTACAAATTCCATTTTCATAATTCCATTTAATATCACAATGTCTATTTATTTCTCTTGATATTATTGACTTGTTTCTTCCTAATTCTTCTGACATCTCTTGCATTGTGTATTTTTTCTTTAACATATATTCGATTTTTACTCTTTCTTCATATGTCATATCAGAATTTCTTTTTACCTCTTTATTTTCTACTTCAATTATGTTACAATCAATTAAACACATACAAAAATCTCCTTTAATATTTTGTTTCGTCACAAATATTATATATGTGATTTTTGTATGTGTCTATTATTTTATGTTTATTTTGTTGCTTTAATTTTTTGAACTAGGTTTTTTTGTAAATTTTTATGCATTTAGTTTTTCTAATAGTTCATCCACGTTAACTCCATGCACATCACATGCTTCTTCAATCGTCTCAGCTTGTGAAGCTGGGCAACCTAAGCAATGCATTCCTATACTTAATAATATTTCTGCCTTTTCTGGAGCTACCTCCATTATTTCTCCTATTTTTGTGTCCTTGTTAAATTTCATATTTTTCCTTCCCTTCTTTTTATTTAAAAAATTATTTTTAGTAACAAATTACTATTATACATAAAACTTCCTATAAAAGACTTCTTTATGCTTAATATAAGTATACTATTTGGTAACATTGGAGATAAGAAAGATATAATTGCAAGAATTATATAGATTATTATCAATGCTTCTAATAGTCCATAAATTATACCACCCAATTTATCAAATTGTTTTATTACTGGTAACTTTGTTATCCATTTTGTTATTAATTTTATTACTAATAATAAAATTTTCGCTATTATAAATATTGTTATCCAAACTCCTGCATTTATAATTAGAGTAGCTACTTTATTTGCGGTTGTATCTGCTACTTTATTTTTTACATCATTTGTTGCATCTTCCAATGTTTCATTTATATACTCTTGCACAACTGTTGGCATTGTAGTATCTTCTTCTGTCTTTTCTACTTCGTTTTTTTCCTCTTCTTGCTTTATTATAACACTTCTAATTGAATTCTCCAAATTTTCATCTATTTGAGTATTATTTATTATTAGAATTGAAACTGGTTTAAATAATATACATGCTACTATTATAGCTAATATAAAAGATATTATTTTTAACAGGCATCCTGTTAAACCTCTTTTATAACCTAACCCCACACATAGCAAAATTATTGCTACTATCACTAAGTCTACAATTAACATATATTTTCTCCTTTCTATAAATTTACTATTTCTATCTTATCTCTATATACAATTGCTGCTGCTCCTTCACATAGCACAACATCTTTTATTTCTTGTAATGATTTATATCTTTTAATTAGCCAGCCATTGGTATGAATAAATTCTACTTCTGAACCTATATTTATAGCTATTGTTTCGCCTCTACAATATATAGACTTTGCCACTCCTTCTATAGTATATATAATAGATTTACCACTTGTTATATTTTTTATTTCTATATTAGTATCAGCACTAAATAATCCCGAAGACTGCTCTGTTGCCTTTATGATATAATTTTCTAATTCTATATCTGCTTTTTTTGCATTTTCATCTAATTGCATAATATTTTCGTCAATTTCATTGTATATCATATGTATAGAACTGTCATACATACAAATCAATTTGTTTTTATCTTGATATTTTATATTTGTAACTAAATCATTAGAATTTGCAGCATATGTATATATAATTGCCTCTGCTGGCTCTTGCTTTGCTTTTTCTATTGATATTACTTTTATATTAGACTGTATTACTGTTCCTGTTGTATTTACTTCTGCAAAACTTAAATATTTATTGTCTTTTGATATACAAGAATCAATTGCATTTGTTGTTGACAGATATGTTTTAAACAACTCTTTCCCTTTTGGCTCATATGTTGCAATAACAGATTTATGAGTGGTTCCTTTTAATATTATGCTTACATATCCATTTGGATTAACATTTATTTTTGAAATATTTCCTTCTATTTCTTTCTCCCATAATATGTTGTTCTCGCAAATTAAATAAATTTTATTACTATCTTTTTCTCCTATTGCTAAATATCTTCCATTTGCGCTATATATTGGATTATTTATTTTTACCTCTAATTCACTTTCTATTTTTCCAGAAGGACTATATTGTTTCAACTTGTTTTCTGACAATATACTTATATATTTATAATTTTCTATAATGTTAACATTAGCTTCATAGCCTATATCTATTACTGTCGCATCTCCACCTGCTATATTTTTTCTAAATAAATACACATCTAAAAAATTTCTAAAAGGTTTATTAAAGCAATATATTATTGTAGAAATAATTACAATTAATAATATAACTACAGCTATAATTGTTATAATTAACTTTTTTTTATTTATTTTCTTCTTTTCTTCCATCTCTTTAGATTGAAACTCTATAATATTATTTTTCATATGTGCTCCTATTTTTAATAATTTCATTATATATTTTATATCAGTTTTTTTGTTTTTTTTCAATAGTTTTCATATAAATACAAAAACCATAACTGAATTTTAAAATTTTTATTGACATTTATTAAATCTCGTGGTATTATAATTATTGTTATGGTATTTGGGTTAGTAGCTCAGTTGGATAGAGCACAGGCCTTCTAAGCCTGGGGTCGGGGGTTCGAATCCCTCCTGGCTCACCAAAACAGTCTTATATGAACCCTGTATAAGAGATAATAGAAAAACATTACTAGTACAAAAACTGGTAATGTTTTTTATTGTATGTACCTACACTATAAATTGTAATTTATCTTTCTCTATTACTTATAATTTTTTGATTAAATTTTTCTAGAAATTGTTTTGATGTAGACCAAGAATATGTTACATTATCAAAATCAACTAGCTTTGATAATGCCATTGCACAAATATACTCATAAGCTCCCTGATTAGAACTTTTATATATGATTAAGTATAATGGTTTTATAGCATCATTTCCCATATTTATAACTTCCCTGAATTGTTGACTATCTAATGTATATTTATACCATCCCGCACTTAAATAAAAATCAATATCATTTTGTTCTTTTTGGGCAATTTCTGCACTTAATGATTGCAATAGTGTAGCAATTTTTTCTAAATTCTTTGTATCCACATTTTGAAATAATAACTCTTCATTAACACCATCTTCTGTTATCTCATTCCATTCTATAATATCTTTATTTTTTCCTTTATTTACTGTGTCAACAGGGGTGGAACTAATATTCTCAACATTGAATTTAAAATCTTCTCTATTTGTAACCCTATTTTCAATTAACTTATATGCAACAACAATCCCAATAACTATAATTATTGCTATAATTATAATTCCAATTATTATTTTCTTATTCTTCTTCATATAGCATCACTTTGACCTTTCACTCTATAATACATCATAGCGACAAATTACTATTTCTCTAATAAATATAATAACATACAAGCAAGCAATTTTCAAATAATTACTCATCCACATAACTTTTGTTTATTTTTTTCTATGAATGAAAAAATACCATTTGTTCACAAAAAATTCATCTTTATGTGTATAATATATATTTATATAATAAATAAAAGGAGGAAAAACTATATGGAGTATATTGAAAAACTTTTTAAAAAAAGTAGATGGGTTTCAATAATTGAATCATTAATTTTTGCATTGTTGGGAATAATATTAATTTGTAAACCTGAAGGTACACTAAAATTTATTACCTTCTTATTAGGAACCATATTTATATTAACTGGAATTTACAAAATAATTAATTATTTTGTATCTAAAGGTAGATATAATTTTTATGATTATGACTTGGCTTATGGTTTAGTCGCTTGCATTATAGGAATTATTACCATATTTTTCAGTTCAACAATTGGTTCTATTTTTAGAATAATAATTGGATTATGGATTATATATAGTTCTTTTATTAGAATGAATTTATCTACTAAATTAAAAGCTTTAAGCACAACTATCTGGATTTGTAGTTTACTATTATCAATTATAATGTTCTTATGTGGTTTATATATTACTGTAAACTCTGGGGCAATCATCGTTACAATTGGAATAATGATGATAATATATTCAGTTATAGATATAATAGAAGATATTATATTTATGAAAAATATTAAAGAGATATTTTAAAGTAATCTATTTTATACATATAAAAGACTGTCGAGAAAATGTCGACAGTCTAAAATTTATACTTAATTTGTCCAAAACGCTTTATATGCTCTATATGCTTCATATATATCTATTTTGCTTGTTACCTCGTAAGGTGAATGCATTGATAATACTGGCACACCGCAATCTATTACATCTATTCCTTTATTGGCTAGTATATATGCTATTGTTCCACCTCCGCCTGTATCTACCTTTCCCAATTCTGATATTTGATATTTTATATTTTCTTTTTCAAATATATTTCTTACTTCTGCCACAAATTCTGCATTTGCGTCTGACGCTCCAGCTTTTCCTCTGCTTCCTGTATATTTGTTAATTCCAATTCCTCTTCCTAAATATGACGCATTATTTCTCTCTGAAACATTTGCATATATAGGGTCTAACCCAGCATCCACATCTGCTGATAACATTTTTGAATTACAAAATATCTTTTCTAATAAATTAGGTCTATTTACTCCCAATTTATTTAATATTTCGGCAATAAAATTATCAAATGCATGTGATTCCATTCCTGTATTACCCATGCTTCCTATTTCTTCTTTGTCAGCAATAATACATACTGAGGTTTTTTCTGGTATTTCTTTCATATCAACTAGAGCAGTTAATGATGTATATACACAAACTTTATCATCTTGGCCATAACCAGCAACCATGCTTTCGTCAAATCCCATTGTTCTGCATCTCATTGCTGGTACTATTTCTAGTTCTGAACTTAAGAAATCTATTTCCGTAATTCCATATTTTTTGTTTAAAATATTTAAAATATTTAATTTAACTTTTTCCGTAGTATCTGCTTTATATGGTATACTTCCAATTAATACATTTAAGTCTTCTCCTGAAATTCCCTCTTTCATTTTCTTTTCCATTTGTTCTTGTGCCAAATGTGGCAATAAATCTGTTATTGTAAATACAGGGTCTTTTTCATCTTCACCTATATTAACACGAATTTTTTCTCCATTTGTTTTAACTATAACTCCATGTATGCTAAGTGGAATTGCAGTCCATTGATATTTCTTTATTCCACCATAATAATGTGTTTTAAAATATGCAAATTCTCCGTCTTCATATAGCGGATTTGGTTTTAAATCTAATCTTGGTGAATCTGCATGAGCTCCTACTATATTTATTCCTTTTTCTATATTTTCTTTTCCTATTATCGCTAAGTACATGCTTTTTTCTCTGTTAATATAATATACTTTGTCTCCTGGATTTAAAGTTTCATATTCACATATACTTTTAAATCCATTTGCTTTTGCTATTTCTTCAGAACTTTCTATGATTTCTCTTTCTGTTTTTGATTTATTTAAAAAGCGTATATACCCGTCTGCATAAGCAAAAACATCTTGCAATTGTTCATCTTCTTTACTTTCCCAAGCATTTTCTCTATTATAAAACAATTTATCTTTTAATTCTTTTATATCTGTCATATTCTGCTCCCTTCTTTTTTTCAAATTATATCATTATTATAATTTTGTTTTCAAGTTTTTTTATATATTATATACAAATATATTTTTTTAATTCTAAAACCACTATGCAATCATATTAAAAAGTGATATAATTCCTTAGAGGAGGAAAATTTTATGAAAAATAATCTTATTATAAAAAAATGTATGTCTTGTGGTGCAATAGTTAAAGTTTTAAAAGATTGTACTTGTAATAATTGTGGAATAAAATGTTGTGGAGAAGAAATGCAAATTCTACTTCCTAATTCAGTAGATGCTGCTATAGAAAAACATGTTCCTACTTATGAGAAGGTAGAAGATGAAATTTTAGTAAAAATCAACCATGTTATGGAAAAAGAGCATTTTATTGAATGGATTAGCTTGGTAAAAGAAAATAAAGAAATTATGATACAATTATTTCCAGAACAAAGTCCAGAAGTTAGATTTCCATACATTCCTGGCTCTACAATTTATGCATATTGTAATAAACACGGCTTATGGAAAAGTGACGTTGATTAATAAAAGGAGATAAATAATGAACAATAGAATTTTAATTACTGCATTACTTATTATTTTTATGGTAGTTATATTTTTAGGTATTGTTTTTTTACCTAAATCGTTTAACAAACCTGTTGTTGAAAACATTTATGTGAATGCAACTGAAAACAATGTTGTAAATGAGAATATAAAATAATTATATAGGCGGGGGTCTTTGATAACCCGCCACATCATTTCTTTTATATTTTATTTTCTTAATAATATAAGTCTATCTACCAAAATACAATCAGCAAAAGCTGCAACTATTGCTTTTAGTGTCGCATATTCTCTAGTATCGCTCTCTGTGAACATAGGAGGCGTTTCTATCTCTGGGTTAAATGCATTTTTTAATGCCTTCTCTAATTCTTCACAAAATACATTATATCCATCTTCAACAGAATATGTTTTTTGCATTGATCTTATAGATTCGTTTATTTCAGATATGCTCATTAATCTTTTCAAAATACATATGACAAATAAGTATGCAAGATGTGTTTTGTTATATTTCTTTTTTACAGGTGGTTTTAAAACTTCTTGTTTTACATAGTTATTTATCATATTAGGTGTTATTACTGGTGAATTTTCTTCTTTTGAGAAAATAGATAAATTACTTTGCAATACACAAATTACTTGATCTATATATAACTCTATTTCTGGTAATTCATTCCATCGTGGGCAATGATAATTTATTAGTTCTTCTGCTTCTACCTTCATCTTGTTTTTCTCCTTTCGAAAATTTACAAGATAATGATATCACAATATTTAACTTTGGTCAATCCAACAATTTTTTTAAATAGATGTTGACACCTTTTACCTCATAATATATAATGGTTTTAAAAACCAGATTATGTGGTTTACTTTAAATTATAGGAGGCTATAGTGAAAAATTATAAGAAAAATTATGAATATTATAAAGTAAAAAAAGTTGATAGTATAAAGCAATTATTAGAATTTGCCGTTTCTGATGCTGGCAATAAAATTGCTTTTAAGTATAAGGAAGATAAGCAAGTTAAAGAAGTTACTTATAACGAATTTAAGGATGATGTTTACAGCTTAGGGACAGCGCTTTCTTCTATTAATATGACTTCTGCGCATATAGCTGTTATAGGGGAAAATAGTTACAATTGGCTTACTGTTTATTTATCTGTCTTAAAGAGTAATGGAGTTATTGTTCCAATAGACAAAGAACTTCCATTAAAAGATATTATAAATGTCTTAGAAAATAGTGATAGTGAAGTTTTGTTTTATTCTGAAAAGTTCAGTAACTGTATAAATGAAATACACGAAAAACTACCTAAAATAAAATATTTTATAGGCTTTTCAAACACAAAATCTTCTAATAATATTCTTTCATATAAAGATTTTGTTGAAAGTGGAAGAAAGCTTTATAAAAATGGTGATACTTCTTATAGTTCAATAGAAGGTGACCCTAATGAACTAAGACTTCTTGTCTATACTTCTGGTACTACTGGAATGGCTAAAGGTGTTATGCTTAGTGAACACAATTTAGTAAGTCTTGTTTATTATGGCTTGCAAGTATCAACAGTATATGATTCTTGTTTATCTGTTTTACCTTATCATCATACTTATGAGGCTGTTGCTGGGATTTTAGTTGCACTTCATCATCATTCTTGTATTTGTATAAATGATAGCCTAAAAGCTGTTCTTAAAAATTTGCAATTGTATAAACCTGATTATATATATTTAGTACCTGCTTTTGTAGAATTATTTTACAAGAAAATATGGGCTAATGCCGAGGAAGGTAAAAAAACTTTTGCTCTAAAACTTATGATTAAATTAAGTAATTTTCTTAGAATTTTCGGCATAGATTTAAGGAAAAAATTATTTAAGTCTATTCATGAGGCTTTTGGCGGAAATCTTGTTAAAATAGTAACTGGTGGTGCTCCTATTAGACCAGAATTGGGAAAATTTTTTGATAGCATTGGAATAAATTTAATCAATGGGTATGGTATTACAGAGTGTTCACCTCTTGTTTCTGCAAACAGAGATTACTTCAATGATTGCGCAACTGTTGGTATCCCTCTTCCTTGTGTAGAACTTAAGTTTGAGAATGTTACTCCTGAAGGAGATGGAGAAATCTGTGTAAAAGGCGATACTGTAATGCTTGGTTATTACAAAAATGAGAAACTTACTAAAGAAGTTTTACAAAATGGTTGGTTTAAAACTGGGGATTATGGCAGAATGAATGAAAAAGGTCAATTATTAATCACTGGAAGAAAGAAAAATCTTATTGTTTTAGAAAATGGTAAAAATGTATTTCCAGAAGAAATTGAAAATTATATTATGAGAATTCCATATGTCTTAGAGGTAGTAGTTAGAGGTATAAAGAATGAGAAAGGTGCTGAAACAGGTTTATTAGCAGAAGTATTTTTAAGTGAAGATAAAATTAAAGAATTACAAATTGAAAATGTAGATGCTACTTTGAAGAAAGATATTTCAGCTGTTTGCTCTCCTCTTCCTATTTACAAAAAAATTTCACAAACGATTATAAGAGATAAAGAATTTGACAAAACAACTACAAATAAAATTAAAAGATAAAATTATATAATTTATATTGGGGAAATATTGTAATGAAAAAACGATTTGCTAATGCTGTAAAAGAGGGAATAAATGAGTATTACATAAAAAGAGTTGAGGAAAAATATTTTAATGGATATATTTGCTTAGTAAAGATGAAAAATGTCAAGAAGCCATGGATTGTAAAAGATGATGAATTAGAAGATTGCATTTTAGATGAAAATTATGAATGGTTAGAAATATATCCTGACAATGAAAAGTATGCTATTACAGCAATGTTTGATGATAATAATAATTTAATCGAATGGTACTTTGATATGATAAAAACAAACGGAGTAGAAAATGGAGTTCCATATATTTATGATTTATATCTGGATTTAGTCATAAAATCAAATGGAAAAGAAGTTGTTCTTGATGAAGATGAATTGAAAGAAGCACTTAATAATAGAGATATATCTAAAGATGATTTTAATATGGCATACAAAACAATGAAAAAAATTCAGGATAAATATAGGAATAATTTAGGAGAATTAATTGAATTGACTAATAAATTATATAAAGAATTATAATAATATTAGGAGCAGTTATAAAACTGCTCCTAATATTATTATACCGAGATTATCATTATAAATTTGATTAAATTGAGAAAGTGGTAACGGACTTTCTCCAATTCCAGCTTCAATAGTATAACCAGGCCTTCTATACTGTTGTAACAACCAATCTTTGTAACCAGCAAAACTTGATTCATAGGGAACATTAGCTAAAGTATAACCACTAACTTTAGCAAATTCTTGACCAATATAATAAGCTGCTTGTGGTGCATAATCTTGAAATTGCCAATAAATTTCTTTGCCTTGTGTATGGTATGCAAGTATCAAATTAAAATTGTGTTCCAAAGTAAAATTATATAAAGCTAAACTTTCAGGTTCAGTAAGTGGACCATAACCGACGAAATCTCTAGGAGCAGGCGAAGTAAAGCCTTGTGCGAATTTAATTCTACGAGCTTCTTCCCAACCGGCAGGAAACTGTAAATTCAAATCTACCCCATTTGCATTTGCTTTCCATCCATCTGGAAATGAAATTTCAGGAAAATTATTAGATATCTTTTTAAAATTCCTATATTCTTGAGAATTTTTGTTTATTGCTCCAGTTACTAAATCCACTCCATCTGGATTTACCATTGGTACTATATATATTGAAACCTGACTAAATACATCTCTTGCATTATGTTCATATATATTAGAATTTTGTACAAAAGCTCTACAAAAGTTTTCTATGAATTTCATCAATAAAACTGCTGTAATCCATTCATTAGCATGAATTGAAGCCGAATACATTACCTCTTTATATCCATTTCCTATCTTTAGATATGGAATACTTTTTCCAAGTACACTCTTCCCTATATTTCCAACAACTAAAAATGGATATACTTTTTTTAATGTCGTAATATTCATTTGCATCAACTCATATGTATAAGCCATATTTGTAGGTACAACATCCCCAAAAGGCACTATTATATTTGAACCAATTTGTAAATTATTTGAATTTATATTTGGATTTGCAAATAATATATGACTAATATCTATTCCAAACATTTTGGCTATTGAATATAATGTATCTCCTTTTTTTATTACATAATTTAAATAACCCTTTTCCATACAAAATCACCTAATGAAATATATTAAAAAAAACAAGTTTTATTACTAAAACTTGCTAAAGGGTGTCCCAAAATGTGCAAATGGGACAATTAGGGACTGTCCCTAATTGGTGTGCTTGAAGGGAATCGAACCCCCGACCTCTCCCTTAGGAGGGGAGCGCTCTATCCAACTGAGCTACAAACACATATGTAATTATTTTACACCTTTTATTTGAATTTGACAAGTATTTCAGTTTACATTTTCTCTTTAGCTGTGTTATAATATTTTAGGTGATTTTATGCAAAGAATGTTAAGTTATATGAGAAAAGCTATTGAAAATTATAATATGATAGAAGAAGGAGATAAGATTGCTGTTGGGCTTTCTGGTGGTAAGGATTCTATTACTTTACTTATGGGTTTGAAAGCATTACAAAGGTTTTATCCTAAAAGGTTTGAAGTAATAGCAATAAGTGTTAACCCTGGATTCGAGTTTTTTAATTCAAATTTTTTAAGAGATACATGCGACAAAATAGGTGTTCAATATGTAGAGGAAAAAAGTTATATAAAAGAAATTGTTTTTGATATAAGAAAAGAAAAAAATCCTTGCTCTTTATGTGCAAATTTACGTAGAGGTATTTTAAATTCAGTTGCTATTGCTAATAATTGTAATAAAATCGCGTTAGGTCATAATGAAGATGATGTTTTAGAAACCTTTTTCTTAAATTTATTATATGCTGGAAATTTGTCTACTTTTGCTCCTACAAGTTATATGGACAGGTCGAAAATAACTTTAATTAGGCCTATGATTTATATTCCGGAAAAAGAAGTACGCAAATTCGTAAAAAGACAAAGTATAGAAGTTATGCCAAAAGTTTGCCCTATGGATGGTATTTCTAAAAGAGAATCTATAAAAGAATTAATTGCTAAATTGGCGAAAGATATTCCTACTGTTAGAGCTAATGTGATGGGAGCTATTAAAAGAACTAATATAAATGGTTGGAAGGAATTTTAATCTTTGGATATACGTTATCTTTTGAGTGCAATAAATACTGGCTGTAAAATTATTTTTACAGCCAAAATTATATTTTTCTATTTTCTTTTCATAATACTTTCTACAAAATCATTATCATTATATACTGTGATAGCTTTTGGTAAGACATCAATATTAAATCTATCTGATGTTAGCATATCGCCATCAATATTAAATGTAACCTGCTCTTCAAATAGAAGCTCTATATGATTTGTTCTAAATTTATGAACTTTGTGTTTTCCTTCGTGCTTTCCTTTTTTTAGTTTTAATAATAGCGGTATCATTCTAAGTCTATTCATTTTTTCAATATAATAAATGTCTAACAATCCATCAGAAAGTTGAGACTTTGGTGCAATATTAAAACCTCCACCATAATATGCTCCATTGCAAATACTTAAAACACTATATTGTTCATCAATTGTCTTTATTGCGGTCTTAAAATGCACTTTTTTAAATTTAAATTTTATAAATGTATAAATAATGCTTGCATTATATAATTGACTGGTTGGAATAATGGTATTTCTTAACTTATCTACATTATTTGCAACTTCTGCATCTATTCCTGTACATGCAACATTTATAAAATAAGTGTCATTAATTCTACCTAAATCTATTAAATTTTCTCCTTTTGGCAATATCTTTACTGTTCTATATGTGTCATTTCCAGAACCTGATGGTATAATTCCTAGTTTATTTTTTGTTCCGACAATTCCTGGTAATGTTTTTGTTATTGTTCCATCTCCACCTACAACATAAATTATATTTTCTTCGTTTTTATACTCTCTAGCAATATCTTCGCTACTTAAGTCTTTTGTTATATATCTTATTTCATAATTGATTTGCCTCTTTTTACATTCTATCTCTATATTAGGTAATATTTTTTTATATTTTCCTCTTCCTGCTGTTTCATTAACTATAAATATATACTTCATTTTTTCCTACTTTCTATATAATTTTAATACTTCATTTCTTAAATATTCATTACCTTCTTCTATTTCCATTTTATTTACATCAATTGGATTTCCAAATTCAAGAGTTATACTTTTTCTAAATAATTTATATTCTCCTTTTATTGCAAATGGCAAAATTGGAGTATTTGTACTTTTAGCTATTCTTACAGCTCCTTTTCTAAATTCTAGTAAATTATTTTGTGTTTTATTTCTTGTTCCCTCTGGAAAAATCCCAATTGTTCCACCGTTATTTAATATTTTTTCTGCTTCTTCTATAGCTTTATAATTTGGCTTTCCTCTATAAACTTTAATAAGTCCAATTTTATTAAATATTTTACCCTGAAGTCCTTTAAACAATTCTTCTTTTGCCATATAATGAACTATTCTATCAGTTGACATCATTACTACAGTTGGATCTATTGCATGTCTATGATTTCCTGCAAATATTAGTGCTCCTTTTGGGGGAATATTTTCCTTTCCTATTATTTGTGGTCTAAATAATATTTTTAATAATGTTGAATATATTATTTTTAAAAACTGATATAAAAAGCATTTTTCTGTTTTTATTTTATCTTTGTATTTTTCTTCATTTATATTATCATGTATTTGTGCCACTTTATAGACCTTCCTTTTTATTTTTCCTTTTCATATTCACTATTTTATGTAATATATTTTTATATTAATGTTTCATTGCACACCCTAATATTACTAAAAATATTATAATTACTAAAGTGATACCGATTACTAGTGCGAATTTTATTAATGCCCAGATAAGAAAACCAATAAAAACAATTCCTAATAAAATTTTTAATATTTTAGATTTTGCCATTTCTTCTTGCATTTTAACTTCTTCTTGTGCTTTTTTTTGAGCTTCTTCAATTTGCTTATATTCAAAATGCTTTTCCCATTTTTTATATACTTCGTTTAGTGTTTTATCATATATTTTCTCAATGTAGTCCTGTTCTTCAACTGTTTTCCCAAAAGTGCGAATATAATCGCGTCTTATTTCTACATCATAAAATCTTGACAATTGCATTTGTAAAACAATCCTACCTTTTTCGTCAAAATTTGGGAAAGTTGCCAAGCATCTTTCAAAAACTCTATCAAACGAATTTTTCAAATTGTGATAACAAGCAATTTTCAAATCTTTCTCATATTGCTTTTGCTCTTTTTCCTGTTCTTTTTTCCTTTCTATTTTTGTAATCTCTTTTAGTCTTTCTTGTTCTTCGCGGTCTTTTGCTTTTTGTTTATTTTCCATAATATACAACCTTTCTGCGTAAGTCATATTATATTGTCTCCATTTTATTCCATTTTTTAAATATATTCAATAACTTTTTTAGATAAATTTCTAACAAACGTGTTTTTAATTCTTTCAATATTAATACTAGAATATTTAATAGTAGTATTGACATCTTTATTTAAAGTTAGTATACTATTAGTAGTGGCATTACTATTAGTATTGTTACTACCAATAAAAGAGTTACTGACTCTTGGCAATTGTAGCCTTGCCTCAGTAACTCTTTTTATTATTCCTCTATCTATATCATATAATAAATTGCCATTTTTTAAGTTTTCTTTCATGAATTTTTCATAATTATTTCTGCCATATGCACTTGCATTACATTTGTATCAATAATAACATCATTTACTCTCCCTTTTCCATCTATTTTTATACTTGCCACTACAGTTCTATTTTGTTTGTCTGCTAAATAAGTTATTAAAACTATACTATCACCTTTAGTATTTGATTTTACTATATCTAAAGGATTATTCATTGCTTCTGGCAATTGCTTTATTATATCTTTTCCTAAATTATGATAATTTGCACCAGTATGCTTTCCACTTTCATTCATTATTGTATCTAAATGTTTTTGTGTTATTGTAATTGGTAAATCATTTACATTCTACTTTATTTATATTAATACAATGGAACTTGCTACTAAGTATGCAGAACTTAAAGAATTTACATTCTACTTTATTTATATTAATACAAATTTTTTATTGTTTTCTTTCAACTTTTCATCAAAATTTACATTCTACTTTATTTATATTAATACATCAAGCCCGTAAGAGCTCCAATAACAGTTCCTGCATTTACATTCTACTTTATTTATATTAATACAGAACTTTTGTGTCAAACAAAGAAATCGTGTGGTGCATTTACATTCTACTTTATTTATATTAATACAGAAAGGCTATAAATATAATTATTTGTATAAAAGTGATTTACATTCTACTTTATTTATATTAATACTAAACTTTTTATTTGTTCTTTTTGTATTTCAGTAGGATTTACATTCTACTTTATTTATATTAATACTTAGTTTTTCTCCTCCTAATGTGAAGGTTGCTACTATTTACATTCTACTTTATTTATATTAATACAGTTAAGAGAATACTTAACAAAGTAAAAAGAGCAAAATTTACATTCTACTTTATTTATATTAATACCCCGTTGACCCTACTGGTTCTTTTACGACTTCTCAATTTACATTCTACTTTATTTATATTAATACCCAAAGTACTGCTATTAATAATAGTATAAATGAGCAATTTACATTCTACTTTATTTATATTAATACATTGGAACTACGTTACCAACTATACCCCATAAATTCTATTTACATTCTACTTTATTTATATTAATACGTGAAGCAGTTAAAGTTGTATTATCGGAAGTCAATAATTTACATTCTACTTTATTTATATTAATACTCTTTCTTCTTCTTTTGTTGATTTATTTAGAGACTTATTTACATTCTACTTTATTTATATTAATACCGTATTGATTATATACACTGTCAGATATTTTATAATTTACATTCTACTTTATTTATATTAATACGTATACATTCCAGCTTATGACATAAGCGAAGAAGAAATTTACATTCTACTTTATTTATATTAATACTAGACGGCAAGTTTATAATGAATATGTTTAGCCAAAATTTACATTCTACTTTATTTATATTAATACTAGTCACGTGTTACCTCACCGTAAATAAAATTCTCATTTACATTCTACTTTATTTATATTAATACCAAACTGCTACTATTAATAATAGTATAAATCAGCAATTTACATTCTACTTTATTTATATTAATACTTCGGCTATTTATCTTGTTCTAAGCTTGATGTGCTATTTACATTCTACTTTATTTATATTAATACCCTCCTTGTATATTAAATTTTTAAACATTTCGTATATTTACATTCTACTTTATTTATATTAATACCTGCTAGTTGTCCAATGAAATCTTGCATATTTTGATTTACATTCTACTTTATTTATATTAATACTTAGGAGATTATTTAGACTATGACATAGAAGTAATATTTACATTCTACTTTATTTATATTAATACTTATGGGGTATAGTAGGAAATATTGTTCCAATATTATTTACATTCTACTTTATTTATATTAATACTCTTCTACTATACTTAACTCATTTGTGTCTAATAAAATTTACATTCTACTTTATTTATATTAATACTTCATAATTTTGTGAAGCAGTTAAAATTGTATTATATTTACATTCTACTTTATTTATATTAATACTAATGATTACAGTTTAGAAAATATAAACTAAAAGGATTTACATTCTACTTTATTTATATTAATACTGGTAACTTAGAAGATGTAGTTGACAATAATATTAATTTACATTCTACTTTATTTATATTAATACGCTGATATTTTTCGTGATTTCGTTTTCTTAAAAGGATTTACATTCTACTTTATTTATATTAATACTCAATGCTATAAATCCTATCATTACAGGTATACAAATATTTACATTCTACTTTATTTATATTAATACTCTTGTTAGTCGTTTATTTAATCAGTTTTCTAGTTTATTTACATTCTACTTTATTTATATTAATACGAAAACGTGGTATAATATTTGTATCTACTGCACAAAATATTTACATTCTACTTTATTTATATTAATACCTTAATAATAATGATACATCTGAAATTGATACTTCATTTACATTCTACTTTATTTATATTAATACCTTTTTTTAGGTATTATAAAATTTGTTATAAAATTAAATTTACATTCTACTTTATTTATATTAATACTAGAAAGGAGTTAATAAATGATAAAAAGTCTTTTTTTATTTACATTCTACTTTATTTATATTAATACCTCTAAAAATGTCAGCTACCATTCTTATAAAAATGCAATTTACATTCTACTTTATTTATATTAATACTTTGTGTGCTTTCACCTTCTAGCATTATATCTATTAAATTTACATTCTACTTTATTTATATTAATACCAAAACGTGTTTAGCTTCTGAGCGTGCTTTTTCTAATTTACATTCTACTTTATTTATATTAATACTTTGATATATTGAGCTGTTTTTCAGCAAGTACTATATTTACATTCTACTTTATTTATATTAATACTCACTATATTTTGTTCCATTCCTCCAACGATATTCATTTACATTCTACTTTATTTATATTAATACTGAGTGAATGTTTTTTGCTCTTGCCCTCCATTTTCATTTACATTCTACTTTATTTATATTAATACCTTGTTAGTCGTTTATTTAATCAAATGTCTGGTCTATTTACATTCTACTTTATTTATATTAATACGAAAAAGGGGCATTATATTTGTTTCGACTGCTCAGAATATTTACATTCTACTTTATTTATATTAATACTTACTACTTTACAAACTTATTTTACTTCTGATAAATTTACATTCTACTTTATTTATATTAATACTTCCACGTGGTGCAGTTGCTTTATTATTTAACTTTATTTACATTCTACTTTATTTATATTAATACTTTAAGTATTTGATTATTACTGAAAAGCATAAAGAATTTACATTCTACTTTATTTATATTAATACGTTTTGGTGCTGAAACTAACACAAACCCCACTTCATTTACATTCTACTTTATTTATATTAATACTATAAGCAACAACTTGAATAAAACTTCCAACTACATTTACATTCTACTTTATTTATATTAATACGTATTAAAAAGTGAACTACCAATAGTTAAACTAAGATTTACATTCTACTTTATTTATATTAATACACTTCTTTAACAACCACTTTATCAGCTGAGAACTTAATTTACATTCTACTTTATTTATATTAATACCAGAATTGACAAAGAGTTGTCAAAGTTCTTATATATAATTTACATTCTACTTTATTTATATTAATACTCTAAATAATTTGTTAAATCTCTCCTTCTATTATCATTTACATTCTACTTTATTTATATTAATACGTAGTTTCTTATATATAAATAAGACTTGCTATTATTATTTACATTCTACTTTATTTATATTAATACTATTGTTTTATTTCTTCTTTATCTCCTAAAATAAGATTTACATTCTACTTTATTTATATTAATACTGTATATGACACTAAATGTTATCTCTATAATTATAAATTTACATTCTACTTTATTTATATTAATACAGGTTCTTGTTTTGCCCTTGTATAGCAAGGATTATAATACTTAAACTTGTCAACCTTGCTATAATTATACAATATTTTCTAATTTTTTTCCACCACTTTGTCTAAGATATTGATTTTCTGCATTTCAAATTATCTGTCGTAGTAGCACAATTCTTGCATGATTGTAGGTCGACAGATATTTTTATAAAAAATTTGATGTTTTGTCATTTTCTTTTCTACCTAAGAATTCTTTATCTAACCATTTTTGGCTCCTACTTTTAAAAAGAATTACACTGTCTTTATCTTCTCTAATGTATTGGTCTAATTCTGCTTTCAGTTTTATTGCTTGCGATTCTAAGAGTTCGCCTTCAAAAACAGAATTTTGAATATGTACCAAATATTTTTTGCAAGTTTTAAAAACCTTGCCGAGAACTCTCTGTCCTTCTTTTTCTTCTAAATTAATATCATACACTAAAATAACATACATATTACCACCATATTTTAAACCCTTCATAATGAATATCTTCTGTTAAATATTTTATTAATTTATATAATTCTAACCTAATTAAATATTCATATGACACTTCTCTGCCTAAAGTTTTATGTTTTATAACCGTCTGTAATCTTTTATCCATTTCTTTTGTAATTTCTTTTCTTGCATTTTCTTTAATATATAGAAAGTTTAATCCATCTTCAAAGTCTTTCTCTGTAATCTGATTTTTGTTTAGCATTGAAAAGATTAATCTATCAGCCAAAATTGGTTTAAATATCTCCGCTACATCTAGGCAAAGTGAAAATCTTCTTTCTGATGGTTCGTGCAAATAACTTATTGTCGGATTTAACTGTGTCTTATATATTTCTGATAATACTCTTGTATATATTATAGTGTTCACATATGATATCATGGAATTTATAGCATTATCTGGCGGATTCTTAACTCTTTTCTCAAACTTTATATCTTGATTAATTATTGTATTCCAAGAATCATAATAGCACTTTCGGATGTTTCCTTCTATTCCCATTAATTCCTGTACATCTTTGCATAGCCCTATTTGCTTTCTTAGAAATTCTATTTCTTTCATCCAGGCAGATAAATCTTTTCCTCTATTGTTGTAATATACTAAATTTCTATATATGTTATAACTTGCCGATTCTATAAAAGCTTTTGCTATTTCTAATCTTCTCGTTTTATTTGTATAACTTTCTACTTGCTTTATCAACAGTCTACCTGAAACTAGTTGTTCTTTTGGATAATATGTTCCTGTATAAAATCCATAGTAGTTAAAAAAATGTACTGCTATTCCATACTTACCAAGAAAATTTAGCAAACTCGTATTAAAATCAAATTCGGTCATTACATAAATATCATCAACTCTTTCTATTGGAATTGACTTTTTCGTATTATCTTTGTAAACAATTTCTAATGAGTTATCTTTTCGCTGGATTCTTCCGCTTCTATATAAATAATAAGATTGTTTCATTGCTCTTATAGTCCTTTCTTTTTTATAACCTATACATAACATAAATCATAATAAGCACAATTTTTACAAATTTTATCATTAATTACTTGGGGCGGCTTGTTCTCCAATACAATCTCTTCTATGTTTTTTATTACATTTTCTATAATTGTTATATCCTCGTTTTCCAAAATAATTTCTTTAGTTTCTCTTAATAACGGAAAATCTATTTTAGCCTCGAATACTTCTACTCCTCTTTTTCTTAAATAATACATATAATATTTTAGTTGCCATATTCCAGCTTCTTCTATTGCCTTTGTCTTCTTTACTTCGTGTAGAACAGCTCCATTTTTTATAAAATCTATATTTATTGTGTTATCTATTAATATTCCTTTTTTCTCTCTTGTATAGCTTGTCTCATCTAATATTTTCCCTATTGAAACTAGTTCACTATTTTGCTCCATATTTATTTCATTTGCAAAATACCATAATTTTCTTTGGCAAATGAAATAGTAATACACCATAACACCCGTTATATTCAATATTTTTACCTCCTACAAAGTTCTTGCTTCTATATCATCATCTAAACTTTGCTTTAAAATTAATCCTGTCTCACTTTCATATTTCATATCTATACCTTTTATATTATCAAACCCTACATCAAATATTTTATCTTTTACGGTCCTTAGCTGACCATTACTAATGTTAGTAGTTAATTTCTCTATATATAATTTTAGTCTTCTTCTTTCTTGTTTATCTTTCTCTATTTTGTATTTTTCAAATAAATCCTTATTCTCATCATATATACTTTTAGGTACCACTTTTACATTTTCTATATTTCTCAATAATTTCTGTGCATCTTTTTTGTTTGTGTCATAATCTGTCATATGATTTAACACATTGAGTCCAGCTTCAAATTTCTTTATGAAATCTGTTCCTTCCAAGTTTTCTTTAGCATATAAAAAGTCTACCATGTTGACCTTATCAGTCTCTAGCAAGATATTTTCGTCATATTTTTTTAATATCTCTAAGCTTTTTTGATATATTTCTTTATCATACACATATCCAATTCCAGATACATTTTTTGTATAAATATGTACATTAAATTCGTTATCGGTCCACTCTCTTTTTCTATAGCATCTTCCTAACCTCTGAAACAAACTATCCAGCGTACTCATTTCGGTATATAAATAGTCAAAATCAATATCAATCGAGGCCTCCACAATCTGTGTTGTAATCCATATTCCTGATACATCTGTACTTTGCGCAAAGTCCTTTATATTTCTTTCTTTTTCTTCTCTATCTCTAACTATAAATCTTGAATGAATGGTATATACCTTTTCTGTTTTTTCTTTAATTTTTTTATAGACTTCTATTGCCTTATCCACTGTATTAACAATAATTAACACTTTCTTATTTTTTGATTTCTCTATTATATTATCTACATCTTCTAGAACTTCCTTCTCTTCAATCTTTATTTTGTGTCTTTTAATACTACTCAAAAATCGATTGCTTTTAAAGGGTATTCCCATTTCTATTAATTTATCTTTATATATTCTAGGTAAGGTTGCAGTCATTATTAAAAATCTTCCTCCTATTTTATGAATCATTTCTAATCCTTTTAAAATAACAGCAACTATTTCTGGAGAATATGCTTGAATTTCATCTATAATTACCTTTGAATACGATAAAGTTGCATAAATCTTTTCATATCCAGTATATTTAAATACAAATGTAAAAATCTGGTCTATTGTACATGTTGTAATCTTTTTTGATAAGTTTCTTGCTTCTTCATTATGTAATTCATTGCTTTCATATCCTTCATCATTATTCTTACTCTCTAAATAATCTAATGATGAAGAATGAAGTAAGCCTACATAAGGATACTGGTATTCTTCTGAGATTCTGTCATAAATCGCATTAATGCTAATTCGTATTGGTAAAGTAAAAAATGTTTTACATCCATTTGACCATAACAATCCTGCTTCTGTCTTTCCCATACCAGTTGAACCTATTACAACCATATTTTCATCACAATTTTCCCTGCAGTATCCTTGCAAATTATTTTCATGGAATCCTTTTTCTTCCATTTTTTGTTCTATAAAATCTCCAACTTTTTCTGTAGTTTCATCTTCTATCTTTACGTGTGCAGAGGCACTATGGTCTAGTCTGTGTAGTAACCCCTTAATTAAACAATATTGTATATAACCTTTTTCGCCTTCTTTTATTCTTCTTACTACATACCCTAAATAATAGTTACTAGGTTTTTTATTAATTATAACATTCAATTCTTGTTCTATTTCATCTATTCTTGGTAATATATCATTTACTATAATTGTTGATATTTTTTCTTTATCTAATAACGTACTATTTCTTTCATGATGGTAAAATATTACTTGAGTTAAAACCTTTTCCTCTTGTTCTGATAATTTCATTATCTCTTCCTCCGGTAAAAATAAAGGTGATAATTGTTCATGTTTTATTGAATTATTCAATTCAGTTTCTTTTAAAGGTTCTCGTAATTTTTCAAGTATCATATTTTGAAAAGGTGTATACGATTTTCCCGCATCATGATATATACAAACTAATCTTAGCATATTCCAAAAATTGTCTTTTTTAATATCTTTATTTTTTAATATTTCTTCGCCATAAAGTTCTTTCAATATTTTTAATCTTTCTAATAGTTCATCTGTATGCTCTTTTATTGTTTCCTTTGGATCTGATTTTGCATATAGCATGTTTACCTCCTAAATATTTTTTATTTTGCAAAAGAGGTCTGCCTATCTTAGTTGCACACCTCTTTATTGAATATTATTTATAAAAATAGACAAAATCTCCATCTTCATCTTGTAACGCTTTTCTTAATTGTACATTTGTATCTTTTTCTATATAAGTTACATCTACCTTGTTCCATTTTCTTAATTCATTTTCTATTGTGTAAACTGTATTTAACCTATACTTAATTCCTGGCACATTTCGATTTGGCACATAAGCACTGTGATTTGCAAGCACTCTAAAAACTTCTATTGGTTCTTGAATAATTTTAATTTCATCTATCCTTACTAAATCTTCATTTCTTCCTAATGTAATTGTTGCTTTTCCTTCTAATAAATTTTTATATAATTTATCTATTATTTCATCTTCAGCTTGTACGTGTATTATTAAATTAATATTTAACAATTGATGTACATTTCTTGGCATTGCTGTTACTTGACCATCCGATTTATACATTCTTAAATTTTGATAATTAGAGAATATGCTTTCATATTCTCCTTGCACTGATACATCCATATCAAAATACTCACCATTTTTAGCATTTAGAACTTTATGTAACATACCTATTACAGTAGAGTATGGTGGTAATGGATATGTTTCTGCTACTTTAAATGCAAATGGCTTTTTATAGCATGCTGTTTCTTGAAATAGTTTTAATTTTAAAATTTTCATATTTGATTCCTTTCTGTAGGAATTTATTTATAATATTCTTTTACTTGACTTTCTAAATTTTCAAAGAAATTCTGCACATTCTCTACTCTTCCTGTGAACAACTCTGAGATTTCTTTTTCATTTTCAAACTCGCCATTTACTATTCCTATTGATGTATCTTCTTTTATTTCTTTATCTCCTACTTTTAATTTCATTGTATCTTCTATCTCTTTTGTAGAAATAGAAAATCTACTATCTTTTCCTTTTAAATTTACTCTTCCTAAGAAGAAAGGTGAATTTATACCATATAATCCACCTATTACAAATAGAGGACTTAAATTTTCTTCTCTACCACGAATTTCACGATTTAATATTTTAATTATTTCTAATAATTGTGTCACTCTTAGGGTTTTTTCTTTGTTCGTAAGCTCTATATTTCCATCTACTCCCACTTTTTCTAAATCGATAGTAACTGTATATGTATAATAGCTGAAATGTTGTTCAATGTTTGCTAAGTTAGGAAATTCGTTTATTCTGTCAGCTAATCCTTTATTATTTAAAAAGTCCATATCTGCTTTATACTCTTCTAGTGAAATTGCATTACTTAAACGAACTGCTGCACTTCTAATGTTAGAGCCTCCTATTTCTTCATTTGTCTTTTTGCTTGTTTTCATGTATCCGAATAAATCCATTTCTTGAGAATCTTCTATTGTCAATTTATCTTTAAATTGAACTGTTCCCTTTGATTTATCTACAACTTCTAAATTCCAATTGTATAATTTATTTCCCAGTCTTACTATATCATATCTTAATGCTTGTCTTGATGCAAATGTATATATACTTCCATCTCCTCTCGATAATTTTTTTAACTCTGATATATTTCCTATTCCTTCTCCATAGTTTAAACTTTGTGCTTTGAATATCATTGTGATAGTTAATCCTTTTTTATCCATTATTTTTTACCTCCTCTTTATTATCATTGCTTACATATCTATTCGAAGCAAGTCCTGCTAAAAAGCTATGTCCTATATCTTCAAAAGTCAAGTCTCCATTTTTCATACTCTCTATAAATATCGGAGAAACACTTTTTTCTATTGAAATATGTAAACGAATTATCATGTCCATAAAATCACTTTTGTCTCCTTGTTTAATACAATTCAACATTTTATAAATATATCCATCTAATTTATTGTCTATATTCTTTTTCTTAAATTCTTCTCTTATTGAAATACCTATATTATATATGGCACTTAATTTTTTATTATTTTCTGGTATTTTTTCCTCCATATCTTTATCTCCTTTCTTCAAAATATTTATATTCATTCTTACTTTTGTAGCATAATATGATTCTATATTGTTTATTTTATCATTTTCAATGTTTTCCTTTAACCTATTGTTTATTATGATTTTAATATCTTTATTCTTTAATATATAATCTACTATTTGCAAACGATATTTATAATCATAAACCTTATTTAAACTATCATCTGAATACTCTGTAAAAAATTTTGCAACCGGTTTTGTTATATTAAAATATTCCATTCTACTATATGATAAATATTCTGCTTCGAATTCTATTACAAATATATTCTCTAATTGCCAATTGCTAATCTTTTTATTTTGACCAACTATATTTAAAATAATCTCAGCGTATGGATTATGCGTTGTCTTGTCCATTTTTGATATCTCTTTAAAATGTTCATTTGTCTTGATTAAATCTTCAACATTAGTATCATAATTTACAAAACTATATACTTCTTTTTCTTTATATGTTCCATTCTCTTTTATAGTTTTTATTATTGAAGTTACACCTGCTGGAATACAGAATAAGATTAATTTACACATATCACAAATTGGAAATTTTACATTTTGATTCCAGAAGAAATTTGCCATATTCCCGCTACTTACTGCTAGTGGAATAAAGTTACTTTCGGAATATTGATCTGTAAATATATTTTCATTTTCACACATTGAGCAATTTGAAAATACTTTTTGTTCTATGTATTGCTTTATATCATTAATATTATTATTATTATTAATTAATTTTTTTATATAGCCATATATCTTTTTTACTTCTTTTGTTAATAATTCATCATCTTTTTCTTGTAATTTTGAATGTATTTGTTTTAATGTATATTTATCTTCTATAATTTCTCTTAAAAAGTTTGTCTCTATAATATTACTAATATAATCCTTATACATGATCTGCTTTTGCTCATCAAAACTTAATGAAGATTTTACAACATTTAAGAATGATGGTTGTCCAAAATATGAATTACTTAATATACTCTTAAAAAAATTCATTGTTAACTTTTTATTGACACTATCTTTTTCTAAATTTTCCTTTATTATATTTTTTATATATTGTAACATTGGTATTTGCTCTTTTAAATTTACATTATCTAATAGACTCATGGCACTTAATATTTTTTCATAAGTTTCTTCATCAAATTTTTTTATTTTATTTAGCTGATTTTTTATTGTATCCTTACTATATTGTTTTTGTTTTTTTATAATTTCATTGATTTTTTTTAGTTCTTCTTTATTGTCTGTATCTTTTTGTAAATTCTGTTCTATTATTTCAAAATTCTGTTCAATTCTACTTAATGTTCTTTCAGCTACATTATATTCTTTAAAAAAATAATCAAAATAGTCATCAGCGAAGTTTATTAAATCGTTACTTTCTAACTCTATGTAATTACCTTGTACATTAAGTTTATTTTTTTCTTTAAAAATTCTATAAAATCCAACAATACCTGCATTATAAAACCAATCGTTTAAGTAGAGTTTAGTTTTCATATAATTTCACCCCCCTTATTTTATTATCTCAAACAGCCCAAATCCCATAGCTTTCTTACTGCCGATTCCAGCTTTATATAAGTAGCTTAATAATTTTGTATTTCCATATAATTCAAACTCTCCAACTGAGCATTCTATCATTTTCTCATAAACTGGAATTACAATTTTTTTAGCATTAACTGGTATTATTTCAAAATCTTCGATTACACTCTCATCTAAGTTTTCTGCTTGTAATTGTTCTTTTATATTAATTTTCAAAATTTCTTTAAACTCTGGCCTATCATAAGCATAATACATATCTTTTAAAGTCTCTCTGTTATGATTTCTAACCACAATTGGTGAAGACATTTTTATTCTTATTGAATTTTCCTTTATATCTTTTTCTGGTATTAATATTATGGATATCAAAGTCATGGAATTCTTATTTAGTGAATATTTTTTTAATTTTTGTTTTAAAAAGCTGTTATATAAGTGTAGAGCATAAATGTAATTATAGGCAGAAAATATTACAGAAAATTGGTCATCTTTCATGATGATCTTTTGTTCTTCAAATGTTGGTTTTGATAAAATTGTTGCGAAAGTAAATGTTTTTTTGCTGTTTGCCTGGTACATCTCTTGATATAAATTTTCGTCATATTCTTGTAATGAATGCTTTATCCAACTTATTATTCCTTTTCTGTATTGAATGTCTAATATGTGATTTTCGAGTTTAAATATTAGTTTTAGTCGCAATATAATTTCACCTCTTTCCATTTTTGACATTTTTACTAATTATGTATTTTTATATTTTTGTATCTTGCTAATGTATTATATCAACTTTTTGTTGCAAAATTTGTCGAAACTTGTATTGTTTTATATTTTTTTCAAAGATAAACAATCTTTAATATGTATATGTTTCTCTATTATTTACTTTTAGTGCTTCCTCATATTCTTCTCTTCCAAAGTCCACAGTGGGAACAATTTCTTCGTTGTTATACATCTCTATAAATTTATCTATGGTCACCCACATAAAATCTGTTGTTTCTCCATCTGGAAATGTTATTTCTTCATCTTTTACATCTCTTTTAAACAACCATAAATCTTTAAAATTCGGTGGTATTTTGTCCCTCCTAACTTCTTTTAAAAATATTGCTTCTTTTTTTGAAAACTCGATTCCTAGTTCTTCTTTTAATTCTCTTATTATTCCTTCCAAGCTTGTCTCACCTGTCAGTATTGAGCCACCATTACATTCCCACATTCCACCAAATTTCTTGTTTTCTGCTCTTTTGCTAATTAATATTTCATTTTTAGAATTTATTATAATTCCAGTTACTACAATATGATACTCCCCTTCTTTAAGTTGATATACTCCTCTTTCTGCTGTCCTGCCTGTTTTCTTTTTGTTTTTATCATAAATATCCCATAGTTCTCCCATTATTAAACCTCCATCTTTTCTATAATTTTCCACAATTATATCACTTGCTGTGAATTATTAAAACTCGTTTTCGAATTATCGCGAAAAAATACACCTCAAAATGTTAGTTTTTTCTAACATTTTGGGTGCACTTCATCATTAATTATATGTACAAAATGATCGTTTTCCTTTATTACATTTTTCATGGCTTCTGGAACAACATTTATATTATCTATATCTTTTATATCTATCCATAAGAACTCTAGTTTCCCCTGTTTTTCTGGTTCTACTGGTTCATATTTTTCTTTGGCATATATTTCTTCATTTTTGAATTTTAATTCATGCGTCATTAATAGTTCATGGTATTCCTTTCCTTTCATTATGAAGAAGTTTTCTATTAAAGATACTGGTCTTACATATTCTGTTTCAAAATCCATTTCTTCTTTTATTTCTCGTTGTAATGCCTCTATACTACTTTCTCCCTCTTTCACTCTGCCTCCTGGTAAAGTAAAATGTTCTGATCCAATAGAATGATGTACTAATACTTTATTCTCTTTTTTTATTATTGCTGATACTCTATAGTTTAATAAATGCTCTCCCACAATCACGGAAATATCTGCTTTTTCCATAAAATTCCCTCCTATATTATTTTATCACTTTATTATTTTATAAGCAATTTTAGATTTTGTGCTGTTAATATTTTCAATATCAGGCATACAGTTTCTTCTATATCTTCATATGTCTCTAATATTAATTTGTTTGCTATACCTATATAATTTTCTGGTGTTGGATTAAGTAATATCTTTTTATCTTTTTCTTTTATCTCTAATTTTAAAATAAATTCTTTTGTGAATTTTACCCAATCGATATCTGGGTATGCCACCATATATGCATTATAATTTCCCACTTAACAATATTTTCTCTAACCATTTGATTTCAACTAAAACTCTATATTTTATAAGTGAATATGCACTAAAATATCCACTTATTTCTTTTGTTTCGTACCTATATCTCCCATCAATTGGCGAAATTGCCTCTAATGTTTCTAGATTCATTTTATCTACTCTCCTATTATCATATTATCTCTTCCTGCTCCTGTTCCTATAAATTTAATTGGCACTCCTACTAATTCTTCTATTCTATTTAAATATTTTTTTGCATTTTCTGGCAAATCTTCTCTTCTTTTTATATTACTTATATCTCCAAAATTACCTTCAAACTCCTCATATACAGGTTCGATATCCTTCAAATATTCTTCATCGCAAGAAAATTTCATATCTATATTATTTCCTTTTTTGTATGCTACACAAAGTTTTATTTTATCCATTTTTCCGATTGTGTCAACATGATTTATAGCAAGTGCTGTAATTCCGTTAAGTATAACAGCATATTTTAGAGCAACTGCATCTAGCCAACCACATCTACGTGGTCTTTTTGTCGTTGTTCCGTATTCATGCCCTAATTCTCTTATTAAATCTCCTATTTCATTAGCCTGTTCTGTTATATATGGACCTTCTCCTACTCTAGAAGAATATCCTTTAAGAACTCCATAAACATTTCCAATATATTTTGCTCCAATTCCGCTTCCAGTACAAATTCCACCTATACTTGGATTAGAAGATGTTACAAATGGATAACTTCCAAAGTCTATGTCTAAAAGTGTAGCTTGTGCTCCTTCACATACTATTTTTTTATCCTGTTCAATAGCCTTATGTATCATATAAACTGTATCTGTTACATATGGTTTTAATTTTTTTGAAAGTTCAATATATTCTGCAATTATTTTATCTGCATTTAGTGTTTCTTTTCCATATAGCTTCAATATTTCATTTTTTCTTTCTATGTTTTCTCTTGCAATTGTGGCAAATCTGTCTGATATAAAGTCCATCACTCTTATTCCACATCTTTCAAATTTATCACAATATGCTGGACCAATACCTCTTTGGGTTGTTCCTATTTTATTATTCCTAAGCTCCTCTTGCAACTCATCCATTTTTATATGATATGGCATTATTATGTGTGCTTTATCACTTATATATAAATTGCTTGTACTGATTCCTTCATCTTCTAAATTATTAATTTCTTCTATTAATACTTTCGGGTCTATAACAACACCGTTACCTATTATTGCTTTTGTGTTTTTATTTAGTATTCCTGAAGGAATTAAATGAAATGCATATTTTTTTCCGTTTACATTTATAGTATGACCTGCATTGTTTCCACCTGTACATCTTACAGTATAATCTGCTTTTGTTGATAAATAATCAATTATTTTTCCTTTACCCTCATCTCCATAAAATGTTCCTAAAACTACATCCACATTTTTCATAATAAAAACCTCCTATAAATATTAAAATTATTACAACAGTTGATTAACTTTATTATTTATCATTTGTTATATCTCCATTTCCGCTTACTGGAATTGTGTCCCCTAAATAAGTTGGCTCTGGCTTAAATATACATTTTATAAAGTCTTTATTTCTTGCTAAGATTTCTCTAGCCTCTCTATAAATTGCACCCACATATTGCCTTGGATCTGCCCCTACTCCATATGCTTCTAATCCTAATTGATTTGCTATATATAGTGCTCTATATAAGTGATATTTTTGTGTTACTATTACTACTTTTTTTGCATTAAATATTTCTTTTGCTCTGTAAATACTTTCATATGACGAAAAACCTGCATGGTCCATAAAAATATTTTCTGATGGTATACCATTTTCAATTGCATATTTTTTCATTGTGTTTACTTCATCATATTCTTCTCTTCCATGGTCTCCACTCATTATAATTTTATCTGAGACTTCATTGTTGTATAATAAAATTCCCTCTTTAAGTCTATCTTCTAGCATTGGACTTGGCTTGTCTCCCCAAATCCCTGCACCTAATATAATAATGCAATCAATATTTTTTAATGTTGAGTAATCGTCCTTTTCTATTATTTGATTTTTGGTAGAATTTTTTACGTAAAAATTTATTAATAATATTATTAATACTATAATAATTATAATTATTATTCCAACTTTTATCACCTTTTTCAATTTTCCACCCCTTTTCAATTATTATATTACCATAAAGCATAGTAATTAGCAATAAAGTTGTTATCACAGCAATATTTTTTAGAAAATAAGTAGCCGTACTAAAACGCCAATAGGTACGGAGCATTTTGGCAACTATTTTAAAAGTTGTGGTCTTTTTCTACTTTTTAGCTGTTATTCCATATAAAACTCTTTTTAATAATATTCCTTTTTCTGTTTTATATCTTTTTACATATTCATCAAATAAATCTTTTTCAACTATGCTTCTGTGTTCAACCTCTTCATCCTTTATTTCTGAAAAATCATCTAATATTGGTGTTTTTAATAATAGTGCCATTAAATCATCTTCTGTTTCGTAGTATTCATTTTGTAATATATTTACTTTCTCAATATTTTTAAATCCCGCTTCAACTAAATCTTGATAATCCTTTTCTGATATTGCAATTGCATCATTATAGCTTTGGCCTCTTCCAAATAACTCTTTTATTTCCCAGCAATCTCTTTTGTCTACTCCTCTTATAACAGCAGTTCCACCTGGTACTACACAATCATAAATTTGTTTTGCATCTATAATTGTGTGTCTTGTTGATATTAAATCAAAAGTTTCTTTTGGGAAATTCATTTCTAGATTGTTCATTTTTACAAACTTTACTCTTCTATTTGGATATCTCTTAGCATTTTCTTTTGCTGTTTTTATCATTTTTTCTGAATAATCTGTAGCTATTATCATTCCAACATCTGGATAGTTTTTTAAAACTCTTTCTCCTCCACCTGTTCCTAAATCTAAGCATAAAGATTTTTCATTTGTGTTTTCTTTTATTTTTTCATAAAAATCCCAATTAGTTAACTTTTCTGTTTTACTTTTTATTTGACTAAAATCCCAATTTCCTATTTTCTCATAATATTTAAATTCGTTTTCTTGCATTTTTATTCTCTCCTCTATTTTTATATTTGGTTGTATATACAAAAAGAACCTCCCTTCTATGAACAAAGCAAAAACAACCATAATTTTGCTATGGTTTTAATTTTTGCCATTCATAGAAAAAGGTTCTCAACATTTTCTATTATTCAAGTTTTTAAACTATCAATTTCTCCGGTAGTATCACGCGAATGGTCGAATTGAAATACTACATTATTATTATAACATAGTTTGCCAATTTGTTCAATTATTCTTTTACAATTGACACTATCTTAATGTTTATTTTTATATAATTATTTCCATAATAGAATTTAAATTAATTTATTAAATCTTTTAATTTTACTCCGTTTTATTCTTCCATTCATGATAGCTGTTGAAATTTCTTCCCAGCACAATAACTGCTGCCATTGATGATGTAGAACATAAATGGTCATTTATAAATATATTATCTTGTATATCTTTAAAGTTACGTCCTCTTTCTGCATGCTTAATTAGGCTTTGTGATAATGATATAGCAGTTCCATTTTTTAATATCATTGTTACAGCATTTGGATTCAGTACATTCAAACTAATCTATAAATTATAATTTGTTTCTACTGTTTGTCTCTTTCATTATTTTATTTGTTCTAAATTTACTAATTCATTTTTTCTAAAAGTCATTTTTAATAAACAAGGCGACGTTATATCTAAGACTGTATTATTATATACTAATTTAACATCTTCATTTACTTCACACCAATTTAACAAGAAAAATTTTATTGAACCTCCGATGACTTACAACTGCAATCTTCTTTCCTTCATATTCTTTCAGAATTCTATCGAAGAATTTAGTCATTCTTTGTTTTGTATCTTCTGCACTCTCTCCATCAGAAGTTTTAAATTTTCTATCTAATAATTGTTCTTGAGAAGGATCTCTTGTGTTTTTATCCTTCATAAATTCTCCTAATTCTTTTAAATTTCCTAGTTTTCTTTCGATTAGATTACTATCTAAATTAATAGGTAAATTATTGACATTAGCAATATATTTTGCAGTTGCTTTCGCTCTCGTATAAATACTTGACCAAATAACATCAATATTATTTAATTCAATATTTTCGCTTAATCTTCTAGATTGCTCTTCCCCGTGTACAGACAATATTTCTTTTTCATTAATCATTTGAGAATCTTCATTTGTATTTCTAATTCCATTCTCATCAACAGTTTCAGCATGTCTAATTAAATAAATTATAGTATCTTTCATCTTCAACAACTCCATTAATTATTTTTTATATTATTATATCGGTAAAAAATATTTTGTATAGTTAATTTTCTTTTACATTTCCATCTTTATCTAACATCCCATCTTCTCCTATAAAAATAATTTATATAATATCTACTTTTTTGGCTATTACATCAAATATATGCCAATGTTTCATCTTTCCAAGTCCTGTTAAATCATCTTTTTCAATTTCTTTAAATCTTATTATTTCAAAATTTTCAAATAATTCCATTGCTTGCACTTTTGTCAAGAAGGTCATTTGCGGTTTAGTCTCGTTCTAACTATCATTTTCGCCAAAGAAGTTACCAACAAAATATCCGATTAGTAAAAATACTATCATTTATTTTATTTCATAATTCGCTAAATCTATTTTTATTGCAGAATGAAAGGCTATAATTTGCAACAATTAAATTATTCTCTTCCAATTTAAGCGTTTCAAAATCTTGCTTTTGAAATTTAAATTTTGCTAACTCTTCTTTGGTTAATCTCTTAGCAATTCTTTCTTTTACATCTTCTCTATCTATTGCTAATACATTCCAGTTATTTTTAATTAAATAAACTGTATCATTTCCTGCTCCACACCCTAATTCAATTGCATTACCTGAATTACATTGTATCTCATTAATAAAATATTCAACATTATTTCTTGGTTTATCTGATTGAGTATTATCATAGTATTTTTTAATACTTTCCATATAATTCCACCTCGTTTTCCACAATTATACCACTTCCTGTGAATTATTTAAATACATTTTCTGTTAAAAACCGTTTAACTTAGTCTAGTCTCTCGCTCTCATTGTGACCAAAGTGTGACAATTTTGCTCAAAAATTAAAAAAAGCAAGTGGAATTTTACAAATCTTGTTTTAAATTTTTACGTCAATTACGTCAAATTTACGTCAAAACATAAAAATCGAGTTCTAGTTAAATGCTAGAACCCTTAATCTTATTGGTTGCGGGGTAGGACTTGAACCTACGACCTTCGGGTTATGAGCGGATACAGGGGCTTTTTTTGTAATATTTTATTTTATTTCAAAATAGCGTAAAGTGTTGCGATAGTAAGCGCTTACTTGGTATATTTTAGTGCGAATTATTTTGCATTATTTTCTCGTTTTGTCCATTTTTGAAACTTTCGCCACTTTTTCGCCACCTTTTTTGATGGTAATAAATGGATTGTTCGGTTGTTTTAAAGTGTAATTATTTCTGGTCAACCAATGGTATACCAAATGGCAACCAAGTGGATACTTTTCGGATACAGATTGTATACAATGCGTGTACGACTCGTAGACAGATCATGGACTGAAATATTCTTCATAAATGACTTGACTTTTGACGATTTTTAAGTGATTAATAACAACAATTTTAAGGAGGTAACTTATGGGAAGTTATAGAAAAGTAGGCAATGATTTTCTAAAAACATGGTTGGATTTTAGAGAAGAAGAACTTGGAACACTTTCTTACAAGGAGGATAAAGAACATTTCATCTATTTTGAAGAAATAACAGACAGTATTCTTGATTATGTATCTGATAAAGATGCCGAATATGTAAAGGCTCAATTTAAAAAACTTGATAATAATATTCTTGATCATATGAATTATTGGTTTGAGAAATATTATAGAAATGGTTTCTGTGATGCTGTAGAATTAATCTCAGGCTGTCTTAGGTGATTGTATGGATCAGTATAAGATATGTCCTAAATGTAATCAAAAATATAATAAGCATTCTGCTCTCTCTCGAGTTGATAGTAAAACCAATATATGTCCAACCTGTGGAATTAAAGAAGCATTAATGCAATTTATTAAACAACAAAATGCCCCAAGGAATTAGTTTTCCCTGGGGTTGTATTTTTTATATTTTGTACCACTGCCACATGGACATTATTCTTCAAGCAAATTTTCCAATTCGCATCTAAATTTTTCCTGTCCTTCTATAATTTTGCCATTTCTTAAATAATCAAAAAATTCTGGATATGCATTTGGACTTAAGAAATGAAAAATATATGTTTCATTTTTATTTTGTTCTTCAAGTAATTCATTAAGATTATCAAAATGATCTTTACCATACTTATATTTGGCTTTGTTCTCATCACAATCATCACCATCAGATTTTATTTCAATTACCAAATAATATGTTTTTTCATTTTTTGTCATTTTTATAAAGAAATCTGGATTAAATAATTGATTTTTGATTTGATGACTATTCTTCTTCCATGTATACTCTATTGAATAAAATCCTATATCCCTTGATTTTATCCATGCATCTATGCAATTTGCATTTTCTTGTTTACACAATCCTTCAACAAATTCAGTTTCTGGTTTTCCTGTTGTAAACACAACATCCATTGGGGTCTTAAAAGTAAATGTATTTTGGGTTTTAGTAGATCTTATTGGACGACTATCATCATTCAAAAATTCATTTAATATTTCTAAGTTTTCAGAAGATAATTTAACAATTCAAGATTTAAGTGAAGAATATTTAAATTATAAAAAAGGAATTCTTTCTCCTAAAACATATTATACATATTGTCAAAGAATGATTCTAATAAATAAACACATTGGCTATGTGAAAGTTCGAAATATAACTGCTAAAATTCTTGATAAATTTTATACCTATTTAAGAACTGAACATCTTTCTTCTAAAGGCACACCATATAGCCCTACTACTCTTCAAGATTATTATGCTCTAATTAATAATATGCTAGAAGTTGCTGTTAAATGGGATTACTTAAATTTCAATCCAAATACAAAAATTGAAAAACCAAAAAGAGCAAGATCAAATGCTAGTTGTTATTCAAAAGAAGATATGGTTAAACTTCTTCAATGTTTAATGCAAGAACCTTTAAAGTATCAAGCAATTATTATTACTGCATTAGATTTAGCATGTAGACGTGGTGAACTTACAGGACTTACTTGGGATGATATTGATTTTAAAACCGGAAAAGTTACTATAAATAAGGCAACTCAATATATTGATAGAAAAATCTTTGAGAAAGAAACAAAAAGTGTAAATAGTGATAGAATTAACTTTCTTAATCCATCTACTATAGAAATTCTAAAAAAATATAAAAAGGAACAACAAGAAAAACAAATGAAACTTGGTTCACAATGGATACAAACAAATAGAGTTTTTACAACAGAATTTGGTGGAGATATTCATCCTGATACTCCAACTAAAATATTTCAAAAAATTATAAAGAAATACAACTTAAAACATTTGACTTTCCACGGACTTAGACATTCTGGTATTTCTCATATGATTGAATGTGGAGTTCCAATTTCAGTTATTAGTAGAAAAGTTGGTCATTCAAGTGTTCAAGTTACTGATGCTTATTACTCGCATTTCTTTGATGATGAATTTAAACAAGCTGCAAATTCTATGAATGATATATTTGAAAAAGCACAATAAAATAGACGAGATTTCACAAATGATCCCGCCTATTTTTTATTTAAAAATTAATATTATCTCAATTTTTCATCAACTTCTTTAATAAATTAATTATTTTATTTTTTATCTTTTTTATCAATGTTTGTTTTTCATCAACAATTTCCATAGCAGTTATTTTATCTTTTGTATTAAATAAAACTTTATTACCATATATTTGTTCTTTTTCTTTTTCTGTTCTTATTATTTGCATTTTTTCTGTTTCTTTAATTCTTTTTCTTTTTTCTTCAGTTGCTATATAATCTCTATATAAAATTGATAATATAGCCTGTGTTTCTGGTAGCATTTTTTGTTCACTTAGTTTTTTTTCGTTATCAATTTCATATGTATATTCTAAATTTTTATTTTCTTCAATGTCTTTTATTATTTCAGTTGGTATTTTCTTCAGTTCCTTAAGTTCAAGATGTTGTAAAATAGTAGATACTTCTGAAAGTGCATTATAATAATTATTCAACTTTTGGTTCCCCTCTTCCTATATTTTTAATATTATGCATAAATTGTTCTGCTTCATTTTTTGGGTCAATTCCAACATTTTCTGATAATTCCTCAATTTCTTGAGCTTTAACTATCTCTAATTCATGCTGTTTTTCTATTTTTTCAACTTCTGCACAAAAATCAGGATCATCATATAATTCTTTTGAGATATAATATTTTACACAAATATTTTGCCTTATTGCTTCTAATGCAATCTTTTTATCTTTTTGTAGCCTTAAACTTATACATCTTATCGCAAGACCATTTCCTTTTACAGCTAACATAGCTAATTCTTCATCATCCATATTTTCTGGACTCGTTATTCCAATTGCTAACGGATCAATCAATATTGCTTTTCTTATAAACTCTCTTTTATATACAATATTCATTGGTACATCATACAATACCATTCTATCCTTACAACTTTCCAATGCTAATAATACGAATTCTTCTTCTTGTTTATATTTATCATCAACACAATCTAACAAATATCCATCAGCTGCTAAAGCTATTCTTACAAATTCTTCATCATTTTTATATTTTTTCAAATAAATAATAGCATCTGGGTATCTAAGTAAAATGTCTTTTAAATATTCTCTATCTTCTTCGATTTGATTTCCAATATATAAAAGTATACTTCTATCACTTTCTATTGCACTTTCTATTATTTTTTTATTATTTCTCTTATCTATATCTAAATACCTGAATTGTTTTGGATTTTTAGCTATATTTATACAATCAAATTCTTCACTATTGGTTTCAGAATATTGTGTTTCTTCATCTCCTTGTTCTTTATGCTTATCGCTTATTTGTTTTAAAAACTCCATTTCCATAATAATTTTTATACATTCTTTTAAATCAACGTTAGCATCAAATGTAATTCCTGTCTTGTCTTCATCCCATAAATGTACTTTTCTATTTAATCCATCTTTTTCATCACCTAGAATTCTATATCTATAATGTGTTAAAGAATTTCTTAATCTTCTAAAAAATTGTTCTTGTATTGTTGAACTGTCTGCATTTGCAATATATCTTATATCTACTGAACTAATATCTATTTCACTGTAATCAATTCTATCATCAAATAATTTTTCTTTATTGGTTAAAAATACAATTTTACTTAATATTGCAAATTGCCTTTCTATATCATTTTCAAAATATTCCATGTTTTTTCTTTCAAAATATTGAATTGGTTTGTTAAATATGGATAACATTTTTGTAATTCTTGCAAGTTCACATTTCTCTTTAGGTATATATTTTCTTCTTAATACTTCTGCAATTAAATTTCTCTGTATATCTACTCTTTCTGTATAAAATCCTGGATTGTTCCTAATAAAATCTATTATACATTTTTTATCTTCATCATCAATTTCTTTTATATCAGTTATTTTAATATCTTTATCTCTGTTTCTTGTAGTAATATCTTCATTTGTGCAACAAGATCTATCATCTGTTAAAAGCAATAATCTAACTATTTTTTCTTCATGTGATTCTTGCTTTTCATCTTCTGTTAGCCACTCTTTATTACCTTTATTTTGTTTTCTAGGTTCTTTTTTTTGCCCTTTAATATTGACTGTTAGAATATATCTTTTTTCTAAAAAATCAATTAATTCATCTTCTGTAGTTATAGCTCGTGATAATTCATATGTTTTTTCTTTATTTAGTAAAAATATGTCACTGATATCCATTTCGTTATATGTTCTACTATATAGAGAACTTACTAATCTTATAAAATCTTGTTCCTTAATTTCAATCATTTGAATATTTTTAGTATTTACCTTAAATCTTAATATTGTCTTTCCGCTTCCCCAACCATCTAAAACAATTTCAATATCCCCATGGGCATCTGCATTTCTAATTTGTCTTAGTGTCTTTTTCTCACTTACATTTTGTGTATGAGTTTTCTCTTTCGGAGGTAAAATATTTAAAAAATATTGATATTCACTAGCAAGTCTGGCATAGAATTGATTTTTTATATCTGTATTTCTAAAATCTCCTATATACCCTTCCTCACTTAAGAATCTCTCATAATTTTCCATAAAATTTCTAAAATCCACCAATAATTCATATGCTGTAAAATGTAATACAGGGTGCGAATCCTTTGTTCTTCTACTATTTTGTTCTTGAATAAACGAACTATTTTTGTCCATTATACTATCTATAAATTCTATATCTTGTTGTGCTTTTAATAAACGTTTCATATTATTAAGAGCATTATGTATATATGTGCTAGTATATCTTTGTATATTTTTTGATTCCATAATTTTTACCTCAGATAAATTATATATTATTTGTTATTTTTTATCAATATGACTTTATATATTTTTATTTATAACACTTCCGCCGTTTTTCCGCCGTTTTTCTCAAAAATAAAAAAATCAAGGAACTTTAAATCCCTTGATAAATCTGGTTGCGGGGTAGGACTTGAACCTACGACCTTCGGGTTATGAACCAGCGGTCAAATCTCGTTACTTCCATAGAATTTTAAAAAGTGCTATTCTGTAAGGTTTCAGAACAACACTTGTTTTTTTATTTCTCTTTATTTCCATTGTTTTTCGTTTCGGTTGTGGTCAAAAAAGTGGTCAAATTATGCTAATCGCCTATTGAGATTTCATCTGTATCTTTAGCTTTCTCTTTATCTAAAATACTAATTATCCTATATTTTTTGCCTTTTATTTCAATATAACCATTTTCATTTCCTTCATAAATGATTGCTTTACTTATTTCATCTGATGTGTAATCGAAACTATATTCAATAACATACTTTCCATTTTTTAAATATATCTTTGCTGATTCGTCCCATAAAAATGAATTTGGTTCTTTTAAATCAGGACAATATACATCAAAAAGTTCAAATTCTCTATTATTAATTAATACACTTATTGATTCATCTTCTAATTTAAAGCTAGAGTCTTTTGTAATTGTTTTTAAACATTCTATTAATGATATATGCTCTCCAACTCTTGGGTAATCTGCTTTGGCAAAATTTTGTATTTTTCCTTTTAGTTCTTCATTCATATTATTTCCTCGCTTTCTAAACTATGGCTTCACTAATTATATTACCGCAATCTTTACACATTATATCTGGATCTTGCTCATCTGCACTTTCATTTAATAATGTTCCTGTTAAATGTATACCTCCACATATTGGGCATACTGCTAATTTATATCCGATAGGAAGTGGTACACATCTACTAAATTTTATAGAATTATGTTTTTTCATTTTTTTACCTCCTCGATTTATCTTAATTATATTATAAACTGATTCAAATGTTATGTAAAATACAAAAAAATTATAGAGTTATAACTTTTGGTTATAACTCTATTTTCTTATTTATTTTCTCTTATAAATTTTACTAATTGATTTAATTCTTTAAACTTATTTTTCTTATTTATATATACACCATATTCTATCGGTGGAATTTTAAATTCTGTTATTAATTCTGATATCTCTTTATTATTTAATTCCTTTTCTATATATTGTTTACTTATAAGCCCAACAACCTCATTATTTTCTTCTATTATATCTAACATAGCATTATATGTAATATGCTTTGCATTTACTAATTTATCTTCTTCTATTTGTAATGCGTTAATAAAATTATTGGTTGTTACAGACCCCTTTCTAGGCAAACATATTTGCATATCTATTATATCTTCAATTCTAATTTTCTTTCCTAATAATTTTGAATTATTATTAACTACTAAAATATCTTGAATTTCTCCAATATTTATAAATTCTATTTTATTATGATTATAGTTATCCGTTTTTTTTGAAATAATAATATCAAGTTTTTCATTTTCTAGTTTGCTTATCATATCAGATAAATCTGGAGCTAGCATATTTATTAAATCTGTATCAGATATATTAATTGTAATATTCTCATTAATATTAGAAAATTTAGTTAATATTTTACTAAACATTTTGTACATACTTACATGTACTCCTAAATTTATATTTCTGTTTTTTCCATATTTAATAAAAATACTATTTAGCGTTTCTACCGCTTCTTTTGCTTCTTCATATATTTTTTGACCATCAGAAGTTAATTCTATTCCATGATTAGTTCTATTAAATAGTCTTAATTCAAGAGCATTTTCTAAATTTTTAATGTGTTTTGTAACAGCTGGCTGAGAAATATTTAATTTTTCACTTGCCTTTGTTATATTTTTCTCGTTTGCAACAATTGTAAATATTCTATATAATTCTAAATCTACCATATTTAAATCTCTCTTTCTACTTGTTTTTGGTCTAATGAATATTCTTCTCCTACTTTCATTGTTTTTGCTCTATATGGCATACGTTTCTCAAATTCCTGACAAACTTCATCTGATGTGCAATGTGCTAAATAAACACCTTGAACATTATTATTTTGCATATATGATATTGTTTCTAAAGTACTTTCATCCACATTCTTTAAATGAAATCCACCCATAACTGCCAGTATGTTTCTTTCACCTGTTATTTTTTTGGCAAATTCAACCGTATTGCATATTCCACTATGTGCACAACCTGATATTACAATCAAACCTTTTGAAGTCTTTATTGCAATCCCTGTGTCATCTATTGTTGCATCATCAGTACCATCTTCTTTTGTCATTGGAAAACTCTTTGTTTCAAAATCAGTTTTTCTTTCTATTTGACCTAAAAAGAAAATATTTTCTGTTATTTTATATGGTTCTGTAGTTTGTATTAAATCAAACTTTTCTGATAATTCTTCTACCTTTTGATTTAATCCTCCATAATTTCCTGTTCTTTTACTTACTCTATAACAATCGCATCCCGGACAGCATATTAAAGGAATCTTTTTATCTATATGTTTTAAACCATTTCCATGGTCATAATGTCCATGACTTAATACGACTGTATCTAGATCATCTAAATTTACACCTAATTTTTTAGCATTTTTCTTAAATATATCAGTTTGTCCTGCATCTAACAAAATTTTATATCCATCAACTTCAATATATAATGAAAGTCCATGTTCATTTTCTAATTGTGGATTATTTTTTCTATTATCATTTAAAACAACTATTCTAACCATATATTCCTCCTAAAACTTATATTACAATTTTAACATATTTTTCTATTTTTGTATATGTTTTAAAGCAAAACGCTTTTATTTATAACAGATTTTTCTTAATTATTATGTTATATAATTTAAGTTTTTTTGTCCATTTAAATAGATGAATTTTTCAATTTAGACTTCAAATTTGCCTTCTAGATTACTTTAATAAATGAGAAAATTATTTTTCACTTTTTGTACATTAATAAAAAAATTTAAAAAATTTTTAATTTAGACCTCGGAATTGCCTTCCAGATTACTTTAATAAGTGAGAAAGTTATTTTTCACTTTTTGTACATTAATAAAAAAATTTTAAGAAATTTTCAATTTAGGGTTTATTTTTTCCTTCTAAGTGACTGTACAAGTGAGAGGATATTTTCTCAATTGTTTTTGTACATTAATTATTTCTATTTAATACCCACTTTAGAAATGTACATTAACCAAAAATTATGAAAGGAGGAATGCTTATGCAAAGTAGTTTTAAAGCAAAAGAAGATTTACCAGCTGTATTATCTGCAAAAGATATTAGTAAATATTTAGGAATATCAAAAGCTAATTCATATCAACTTATGGATAGCAAAGGATTTCCTATATTGAGAATTGGTAAAAGAAAACTTGTACCCAAAGATAAATTTTTGATTTGGATTAACAACAATTTAAATTTTAATTAAAGAGTTTAGGGCTTGCTTATTCTATTTGCAAGTTTCGCCTTTGTATACACATACAAACGCACTTGTAAGGGGTAAGCCCCTAAAACCCCTTTTTTGAGAGAGGAGTATAAATTGAATAAAGATAAAAATTTAAATATTAGAATTAGCACAAAAGATTTAGATTATATAAAACAAAGAAGTAAAAAAGCAAATTTAACTATAACAGGTTATGTAACAAAATGTGCATTGAATAAGAAAATTTATGTATATGATGGTTATAAAGATTTTTTAACTGAATTAAGAAAAATAGGAACTAATGTTAATCAAATTGCAAGAGCTTGTAATTCTGGTGAAATTAGTAATCCTAATTTGGTTGTGTTTCAAAGGGAGCTAAAAAACATATGGCAATCGTTAAAATCAAAACCGCCAAAAGAAATATAAAAGGCATAATTGATTATGTTACAAATCCAGAAAAGACTAATGAACTTTTAATATCAGGAAAATATTGTACACCTGAAACAGCTTCAATAGAAATGCAAGTTGTTAAAGAACAATATAATAAAACAGATGGAAATACATATTTTCATGTTATACAATCTTTTTCTCCTGATGACAATATAACACCAGAAAAAGCTCATGAAGTTGGAGTTAATTTTGCTGATTATTTTAAAGATTACCAAGTCTTAATTGCAACTCATACTGATAAGAATCATCTTCATAATCACTTAATAGTTAATTCTGTTTCGTTAGAGAATGGTAAAAAAGTTCATATGAGTAATAAAGACTTGGAAAGATTAAAACAATATTCAAACTTTCTTTGTAATCGCTACAATTTAAAAGAAACACCTATTAAAAATTCTAAAGTAAAGGATTTAAGTCAAAATGAAATTGCAGTTGCACAAAGAGGAGAAAGTTGGAAATTTAAACTTATAAATGATATTGATGAATGTTTATTAATATCAAACACTAAAGAAGATTATATAAAAAATATGAATTATAAAGGTTATGAAGTTATATGGACTGATACTAGAAAATATATAACTTACATTACACCAGATGGAAATAGATGTAGAGATAGAAGTCTACATGATGAAAAATATTTAAAGGAGGAAATGGAAAATGCCATCAATGGAAGAATTAAAACAGAAAAATCAATCAATACAAATGCCTTCACAAATACCAATGCAAACACAAATGAAGGCAAAATTTATAACAATAAGTCCAGATTTATGGGCATCAATAATAACTTGCCCCCTATTAGGTTCACTTGCAACACTGCTTTGGATAAAATAGTTAGTCTTTCATATTTATTACAAAACAAAAGATATAATCAAGATAGACCAAGAAGAACTATAAGAAGTTTTAGAAGTTTAAGCAAACAAGCTCAAAAAGAGTGGCTTAATAAACATCGTTATAGTAGCTCGTTTAACGGGGAAGATGAGTTGGAAATGTAATTTTAAAAATTTTTATAAAAAGGTTAGACTTTTGTCTGCCTTATGTTATATAATACATTTGGCGGACAAAAAGGAGGTGGATATGTCTGATAAAAAAATGGGTAGACCAACAGATAATCCAAAAAACAGGAGAATTACTTTTCGCCTAGATGATACAACTTTTAATAACCTAGAAACATATTGTAAAAATAATAATATTACTAAAGTTGAAGCTATAAGAAAAGCAATAAATTTGTTGGCAAAATAAAAAAGTAGGAACAGTGCTAAAGACGGACATCTTATATTTCACTATTCCTAACCAGTACTACCCTAGAGTAGAACCATATTTAGTATATCACATATGGTTTCTACTTACAATGAAATTTTTAAAATTGGAAGGAGAAACTTTTTTATGGAAATTTTTGAAACATATTTAAATGATTTTTTATACGATTTAAAATCTGAAACATTAAATTCTTTATTAGAAGAAAACGATGAATATAATGATCTTTATGATGAAGTAGACGAACTTTTAGATTCTATTACAACAGAATATCCCGAACTATTTGAAAAAATAGATGAGTTAGTAAGTAAAATAGCAGAACTTGAGTCATTTGAAAGTGAATATTTGTATAAACAGGGCTATAAAGACTGCTTTAGACTTTTAAAACTTCTTGATACTTAAAATCAAGGAGGTGAACAAAGATGGGAAAACGAGGTCAAAACGAAGGAACTATACGAAAAAGAAAAGATGGTCGTTGGGAAGCACGAGCAATAATTGGAAGAACTATAGATGGAAAACCTAAGTTTAAATATATCTATAAAAAAACACGAGCAGAAGTATCTGCTGAACTATCAAAAGTCTTAGCAGAGCTTGCTGAAGATTCATACATAAATGAAACTAATATAACATTTGTAGGTTGGCTTAAAACTTGGTTAGAAACTTATGCTAAACCTAGTATTAAATTATCTACATACACAAGCTACGAAACATATATTAGAGGACATATCACACCATACTTTAGAAATCTAAAATTAAAGGATTTAAATTCTAAAATATTACAAGACTTTTTTAATACAAAACTAACAGGCGGAAGATTAGATAATAAAGAAGGTGGTCTTTCTGATAAAACTTTAAAAAACTTATATAATATGATTCATGCTTCTTTAAAACAAGCATACCTAAATGAAATGATTAAGAAAAATATCTGTGAATTTGTAAAAGTACCTAAAGTATTTAGAAAAGAAATGAGAGTCTTATCTAGAGAAGAACAAAAAAATCTAATTACCGCTTCTAGAAATCATAGATTGGGGATAGTTGTAATTTTAGATTTATTTACAGGTATGAGATTAGGAGAAATACTTGCTTTAAGATGGAATGACATCGATTTTGATAAGAAAATAATATATGTTAAAAACACAATAAAACGAGTAACAACTCACAATTCTAATGGTAATAAAACAGAAATAATTTTAGATACTCCCAAAACAGAAAATTCATTCAGAATTATTCCACTAATTGATGAAATGATAAAAGAACTTAAAGCACATATAAAAATGCAGAACAAAGAAAAGCAAGTTAGTGGTTCGGCTTATAGAGATAAAAACTTTTTATTCTGCAATGAAATTGGAGAACCTTATGACCAAAAAACTTTTAAAAATTATTATAATAAAATATTGGCAGAATGTGGGCTTTTAGAATCAAGAGCTAAAACTATCCGAGATAAGATAAAAAAGGGGCTAAAAACTAAACCTAAACCCAAAGGGAGCGCTCCAAATGTAACTTTTCATACATTACGACATACATTTGCAACAAGAGCTATTGAACAAGGAATGGACATATTAGTTTTAAGTAAAATATTAGGACATTCTGATCCTAGTACAACATTAAATAAATATGGTCATGCCTTACCAAATCATAAAAAAGATAATATGGAAAAAATAAGAGAATTATATTTTGTATAGGAGATGTATGCTATGAAATTTAATAATGTAGAAACAGATGGACATATTATTCTAATAAAAAAGCAACTTCGAGAACATTTTAGAAAAACTGAGACTAATCTTACAACAGAGCAATTAAATAATAGAGTTGATGAAGTTGCTAGAGAAATTTTGTTAGATGAAACGAAGAAAGCCTAGAGTTAATCTAGGTTTTCTAATAAAATACATTTTTTATTTATAATTTCTTTAATATCTTTAAAAGTATTTTCAATTGATTTACCTTCAAGATATTTTTTATATGCTTTTTTCTGATAATCATGGGCTATCTCTTTTATATTATCTACTGATCCCCAACGAATATATTGTTCAAAAACTAATGGCCAATGTGATTCATCAAATCTAAATCCGTATTCAGTTAAATCTAATTTAACCAAGTTTTCTAAATGTTTTAATGCATTGTTTGCCCCTTTAAATGCTGTAGTTTTACCTTTTTCTTCTATAGTAAATTCTATTCCTGAATTTTCAATTTTTTCTAGTGTTAATCCTGTCCATAACAGAGCTGTACCTAAATAATAATGTATCTCTTTATCATTGCATTCTTTTGAGTCTATTCTTTTTATTAATGTATCTATTGCAATATTCATAGCATAAATTGTATTTGATAATTTCATATTATACCTCGAAACTTAATATATTTAATCCAATAAATCTCCAAAATATATTTCACCTAGAATATCTTCGGGTGAATTTTCTATATCAAAAGTTGTTTTTTCTTTATCTATATTTTCTAGTAAAGCATATAATGTCATATCACCACCAATATATCTCCAATATCTATTTATTTGTTTTAATTTCATATGATAATGAATTTTTTCATTATGAAATTGGCATGAAACTTCTATTTTTTCATTTTCGTACAATGATTTATGTCTCTTATTACTATTTATTTTTTCTACTTCATCATCAAATATAGTTATAACCTTTGATAATGGAAACTCAATAATTTTAGGTCTAATTATCAGTCTAAAAAATATCGTATGTACAGTTCCAAAATTTAAGAAGTTATTATTTAAATTTTCAATACAAATACTATTATCATGTTCTGTTCTAGGTGAAAAATTAAAATCTGCAGTTATCAAATTATTAAGATTTTTGTAAAAATTCTTTTCAGTTCCGCCTGATAATATATTCCTTTGTAAATCTGTTACAAATCCATTACATCTTACAAACTCATTAATTTGTCGTTTAATATATTTTTTAATTTCCTTAGATTCACTTAACTGCTTATAGTTATAAAATCCAGTACTTGTTATAATTGATAAATCAACACATTCCATAAAGATAAACTTAGCTAATGCTTTACATTCTTTTTTTTGATTTTCAATAAATTCATTAGTTAAAGGTGATGATCTTTCAACTTCTATATTATAATATTTAGCCTTCTTTCTCGCTGGTTCTGTAAAATCAGAAGTTGTTACTATAATTGCTCTATCTATTTTTAAATCTTTTTTCTTTGTTACAACTTCTTCAACCCATCTTACGTCTTGTACATTTTTTCTATTTCTGCATTCCACCATTGTAGTATTTATTAAATTTCCTTTATCATCATAGTTCTCAATAAAAACGTCTAACTCCCTATCTTCTCCTGTTACTGAATCTTTATAATATTTATTTGTTGTTATTATGCAATTCTTATTTACTCCTAATTCCCAAAGCCATTTATAATTTTGTTCTAAAATTCTTCCTTTTTCTTTATTTTTACTTAATATATTATTTCTACGCATTTCTTCACCTACAACACTAATTATTTATAATATAATATCATTAATTCCATATATTAACAATATATCCATTATATCTCATTCTGGTTGTGGTCAATTAAGTGGTCAAAACACAAAAAACAAGCACTCTGTATTTCTACAAAATGCTTATTTCAATATGGTTGCGGGGGATAGACTCGAACTATCGACCTTCGGGTTATGAGGCGTAGCTGAAAGGTTTATGTAATTTAGTGAAATCAAGGGTTTTAGCTGATATTTCAATAAAAATTGGGGAAATGGTTTTTCGAACATTTGTGTATTTTTTGGAACTTTTTTGAGAAGTTTTTCCCCAACTTTTCCCCAATTATTTTTAACAAATATTGGAAACAAAATGGGAAACCTGAAAATAAAATTTGGAGGTTTTTGATTATGAAAGATTTAACATATCGTAATGAAGGAGATTATTTGATTCCTAATTTAGCAATAAAAGGAACAAATTCTGATTACCATATTGGATTATATGGTCGTTTAAAATTAGAGTATATAAAGAAACATCAGTTAGGTTTATATAGTGATTTAATATTAAATGGTACATTACCAGAGTACCTAATTGAGATAGATAAGACTGCAAATGATAGAGCAAAAAAGATTATTAATGAACTTGCTAAGAAAGAAAATGTTGACGAAAACTTGAAACAAAATAACCAATTAGAGTGGGTTAGATGTATGAATAATATTAAAAATAGAGCTGAAGAAATTGTACTTAATGAGTTAATTTATTGTTAAATAAAATCTGTAAAAAGTGGATTTCTTGTCCTAGCAAGCACTGAATTTGTTCACACGAATTTTTCGTATTTTCAAATTCTATGCAATGGGACAAGTCCCAATCCCTTTCATAAAAAATTTAGTTAAGGAGAATAATTATTATGAATTTTAGAGAAGTAAGTGAAGATGATATATTAAAAGAATGGTTAGAATATAGAGAGGAGACTGCATTTTGTACTTTATCGCCTCAAGATAAAAAGTATTGTATTAATTTTGATGAGATATCTGAAAATATATTAAAGAATGTGCCAAATCAAAATAAAAAATATGTTCAAAAGCAATTGGATATTCTTGATAAAAATTTTATGGACTATCTTTGCTATTGGAATGAGAAGTATTATAGGAATGGGTTTGTAGATGGCTCTCAGCTAGTTATGGGATGTTTTGAAGAATAGTAAAAGGCGAGATTAATTTGTACTGAACCCAAAAAGTTGGACAGTATAAATTAGGCTACTAACATGGAATGTTTTCTGTATTGGACAGGGGACATTCCTTTTAGTTTGCTCTTAATTCTTCTGTTATTGTAATATTCTATATATTCAATTATATCATTTTCTAATTCTTCTATATTTTTATATTCTTTTTCTTTTATATAATAAAGTTCTGATTTTAATATTCCAAAAAAGTTTTCTGCACATGCATTATCTAAACAATTTCCTTTTCTTGACATACTTTGTCTAATACCCTTTTGCTCTAAAAGATATTGATATTGCTTCATTTGATACTGCCAACCTTGATCTGAATGTAATATTAAATTTGTATTATCGGTTATTTTATTAAAGGCTTTTTCTAACATATCCACTACTTGATTAAATACTGGATGCCTTGATAAATTAAAGCTTATTACTTCACCATTAAATAAATCTACTATTGGAGATAAATAAAGTTTATCATTATTAACTTTAAATTCCGTTACATCTGTAACCCATTTTTGATTTGGTTTATCTGCTTTAAAATCTCTTTTTAATAAATTATCTGCTATTTTTCCTATTGTTCCTTGATATGAATTATATCTTCTTTTCGGTCTTTGAATACTTTGTAATCCCATTATTTTCATTAATTTTGCAACTGTCTTATGATTTATTACATATCCACGATTTCTCATTTCTAGTGTTATTCTTCGATAACCATAACGTCCTTTATTTTCATGGAATATTGATAGAATTTCGTCTTTTTCAACCTTATATTTATCTTCTTTTTTTAGATTATTTAAATGATAATAGAATGTACTTCTTGGCATTTCTGCTAATTTTAATAATTCTCTCAAGCTATATTTTTGCCTTAATTCATTGACAACAATTACTTTTTCTTGTTCTCTCGCTTGATTCTTTCCTGAACTAAGGCATTTAATTTTTTTAAGTATTCATTCTCCATTCGAAGACGTTGATTTTCCGCCATTAAATCTTCTTCTATTTCTTTATCTATTTTTTTCTTTTTGGGTTTAGAATTCATATTCTTATTTCTACCACGTCGCTCAATGTATAAGCCTTGCGGTCCTTCCTCATAATATATACGTTCCCATTTCAATACAACAGAATGATTGCCTAATTTAAAATAATTAGCTGTTTCTGTTGCTGATAAATGATTAGTATGCATATATTCTACAACATTTTGCTTAAAATTACCATCATAACTTGATTTTAAATTTTTAAAAATCCCTTCAACACCATATAATTGATATTTATCAACCCATTGTTTAATTGGTGTCATGCTTGGAATATTAAATTTTTTACAACATTCTGAATAACTATGATGTTCCTGTAAATAATATTTTACCACTTCTAACTTAAATTCCTTTGAATATTTTGACATAAAAAATGAACCCTCCTTGTTAAACTTTTTGTCTAACATTTTGGGTTCACTTCAATTCTCGCCTTAAATTTTTATTTTTCACACTTTTTATTAAGATATTTTATTCCTTATTATTTTTATCAAAAAACTTATAGATAATATTTGAAGGTAACGGTATTCTATAATTTCTTGCTGTAATAAATAATATTGGGAGTGAACCATATTTATAAAAATTATATTCATCTATTTTATTATTATCATGTATTTTGTTTATTGCAGTATTTACGTCCATTATTTTCTCTCCATAATCCAATACATATGATATTATTGAATCATATATATTTCCTTCAAAATAGTAATTTTCATATTTTAAATCTATTTGAAGTGTATTAAGAGTTAAATTAGGAAATTTTTTCTTCAAATATTCTACAACATCATCTATACCTTTTTGATTTTTAAAAACATACATCCATTCTAATAAATTTGTAATCAATACACTTGCATTAAATTCATCTACTTCTTCATTAAATTCAATTTGTAATGCTTTGTCATAATTTTCATATTCAACAGGATAATATTTTGATATATTCATTCTATATATCATTTTATTTGTCAGAATATTTACTAAAGCTTCTGCCTGGTTATTTCCAATCTCTTGTAATAAAAAGATTAATGTATTTATCTCTATAGAATTTAAATCAAATACAGGATAGAAAAAACTAGCATTATTATTAATAATTGTTATTAATATGTTAACATTTTCTATAACTTGATTTATCTTGCCATAATAATAATATAAATAATATGTATATGATGAAATAAATCCTATCACTTCATAAACTGTAATTCTGTATTCTAATGGACTATAAATTGGAAAACTTGGGCTATAATTATATACCTTTTTTATTTCATCTAAATAGTTTTCACAACAATCTTCATATTGTTTATATAGTTTAATTAATGTATCAATTTCTTCAATTTTTTCATATAAATTATTTTTCATTATAAAATTCCAAAAAACAATTAATGCTTTTTCAGACATTTTTTCTGCTAACTTAACATTTTTCTCTGATGCATATGCAATGCACATTTTATTAATTAGCAAATACACTATTAAATATTTTCTATATATCTTTTTCCTTCTATCTGATATATTAATCTTTAATATTAATTTTTCTAATAATTTTTTGTAATATACAAAATTAACATCTTCTTCGTAAAAATACAAACTCCTTCGTAAATCACTTTTTATATCATCTTCAAATAAGTATTCATTTAGCAAAACTTGTTCTGTCATAGATGTCAGTTCATCTATTCCCCAGAATAAATACTTTATATTATCCGTAGAGTTTCTATTTATATAGCCATTCCAATCTGCTTGAACATTTTGTTTTATAACCCCATTTGTACAAACTACAATATTAATTTTACTATTAGGATTTTTTATTCTATTTTGTACATAAACATCTTGTATTTCATCTAATGTTGGTCTAACAGCATTATTTCCAGCATTCCAGTTATTTTTATCTATATCTTTTTGCTTTAATACAAATAAATATATTTCTCCATTTTTCTTTGCACTAAAATCAACTCCGTGTTGTGTTACTCCTTTTTGTGGTCGTATAATATCCTTAAAATCATTCATTATTAATATATTTTCTAACAAAGTTTCTAATTCTATCTCTTCTTTTAATGTTTCGATATAATCTTTCAGTATTAATCTCATTCTATTTACCTCTTCCTAGATCTTTTAATGAATTTATTTTTTCTATATATTCTACAGGATCTACTAAGTATTCTATTGGATACGGATATTCATATTTAAATTCATGCAAACTTCCTACAGATATTTCTTTGCTGTCTTTTGTTGCAACAGCTAATCCATATTTTCTTCCATATAAAATTGTATTTGACTTAAATAAACTTCCTATTATAGATTTTTTACTAGCTAGTTTATTGATTTCTTTGTTTTGTTTAAATTGAAATTTTCTATACTCAATCATTCTTTTAGTATCTGGTTTAAAAATTTCCATATCATACTTTATTTTTTCTTCTTTATCATGTTGTTCTACTTTAACTTTTAAATCTTTTATAAATATCGTTTTTGAATCATAATCTTTATTTTCTTCAATAAATGTCTTACAAACACTTGGATAATTTGCAAAAAAAACATTTAAAAACAAGCTGATTTCACCTAAATTTAATTTATGTTCATTGCTTATAGAATAAAAAAATTTTAAAACATTTTTTACATTTATTGTCAGTATGTAATTTATTTTCTTACATACTTCAATTAGATTCTTTTTATCTATTTTCAAATTTTTAATATATTTTTCATCATACTTGTCTAATAATCTCGTTATAATTTTAATATCATAATGTATGCTTTCTGGCTGCTCTTTAGAAAAATCTTCAAATACGCTTACTATTGCTTTTTCCGAATCATCTAATAATTTATCTTTAATTTCATCATTCCATGTTCCATCAATATTTTTTATTGCATTTATATTTATTATTTCTTTATAATAATCATAATCATATTGTATAAACGTAATTATCTCCATACATGCTCTATCTATTATATCTTCATTCTTGGAATTATTTATAATTTCTTTGCATATAATTTTTGCATCATTTTCTGGAAATCTACTAATTCTTGATAAGATTTTATAGTAATTATCTTCAATTTCTTCACTAATAAAATCTTTAACTTTTTCATAAGTAATATCTTCTTTTAATAAAAGTTTATCTAAATCCATACTTACTTCCTTCTTTTATTTCAAATAATACTCTATCATTTTTACATACTGATCTTGTGCATTTAAACATGTATCAGTTAAATATCCTTTTTCACTTTTGTATTCTTTCAAACCTCTATAATAAAACAATTTATCTGCATCTTGTATAATGAATGGAATAATATTATTTTTCAAACATTCTTTAAACATAATAATTCTTCCTATTCTACCATTACCATCCTGAAATGGATGTATACTCTCAAATCTATAATGGAATTCAATTATTTCTTTTGACGTCACTTGTTTAAGTGAATTATACCAATTCATTAATTTTGACATTTCTTTTTCAACATTATTTGGCGACGTTGTTTTAATGCCATTTCCTATTGTATTAGCCCTTTGTTTATATTCTCCAACACTGAACCATTCTACTCTACTATCAGAAGTGCCATCTTTCAAAATCTTATGAAATTTTTTTATGATTGTTTCAGTTAATTTTTTATCTGCTACATCTAACATATAATCAACTAGTTTAAAGTGATTAGCTGTTTCTAATATATCATCTACTTTTACAACTGTATCACCTTCAAATAAAATAGTATTTGTTTCGAAAATATATCTTGTTTGGTCTTCTGTTAATGTACTTCCTTCAATATGATTTGTATTATATGCAAATGAAACTTGAGTTTGGTGATATAAATTTCCTTTTAATTTCATTTCTTTTTGTTCTCTAAGTATATCTAATACATTTATTTTAGAAATATCAAATTTATCTTCTTTGTCATTTAATAATTCATCAATTGATATTTCAAATACTTCAGCTAATCTTTTTATCGATTCAATACTAGGCTCTAAGTTACCTGATTCATATTTTGAAACTGTACCAGCACTAACCTCCAAAATATCAGCGAGGTCATTTTGAGTCATATTTTTGTTTTCTCTATATAACTTAATTCTATCTCCTAACATAATAAAAACTCTCCTTTTTAGATTATAATACTATTATATCATATTGTTTCCAAAAAAGAAAGTTTTTATTTAATTATATTATTGTTTTTTCCAAAATAGAAATCATTTATCTCATCCAGCTTACCCATGAATGATTTGCTGTTATTAAATGTTCTATCACTTTATCAATATTCTCAACTACTTTGTCATTTTCAACTATTGTTTTTATTCCATCTTCAGATAGCTCTTTAAATTCTACACTTATTTTTAAATTAGTTACTGCTATCTTTCTAAAGTTTTCATTCATTAACTCCAATGTTTCCCTTTTATCAAGAAATCTGTTATCTTCTAATTGTTTATAACATAAACATAGAAGTTTTAAATATAATTCATTTTCTAATAATTCTTGTTTATGATTCTTTAAGAATCTTAATAAATCATTGTAGTTGAAATTATTTTTTTTCTTTTTTAAATAGTATATAGCATATAATAAAAATGTTAGTATTGATTTTTCATTTTGAGAAACAAATACTTTGTAGTATTCATCAATCTTCTCTTCTAGTATCTCTTTATTTGTTTTCTTAACTTCTATTGGTTTGCTTTCTGAATTTACTACCTTATTCTTTCTTAAGAAGCAAGGTATATCAAGGTCGTTTGAACTATTTGAACTACTTTTTGACCTTAAGAATGATGGTATATCCATATCACAGCATTCCTCTTCTTCATACTCTTCTTCACATTCATCCATACCAAACATATCCCATACTTTATTTACTATAGCTCCTTTAGCAAACTTATTGCTTAATTTTGTTTCTTGATATTTTGGAACTTCTAATAATTTATCTTTTCTTTCATATACTGTTATAAAAGATGTATATTTAGAATTAATATTGTATTTCTCGGATAACTCTATTATCATTTTTTTATAATTCTCTATTTTTTCATCATCATATGTATTTCTTATATATTCCTCTAGCCTATCCATTTCTTGTTTTACAAATAATACTTCTAAATCTACATTTGTACTATTGATATTATCTTTATTAATTTTCCATATATACTCTTTATCTAGAATTTTGCCTTTTAATTGTATATCATCTTGTACTTTTTCTATTTTTGCAAAGGCATTAAAAAACTCATAATTAAATAAGCATTTTTCTTCTCTTATTTCATCTATAACTTTATTACTTCCATAATCTATTGTTATTTTTTCTAATAGAGGTGTTTGTATTCTTGCAAATGTTCTAATGATTTTATCATCTATTTTTTCATTAGGTTGTATTAATTCTGCTTTACCATTACCTGCTTTTGCTAATTGTCTTATAAATGATGAATTAACATTTGTATCTATTCCAAATGGGAATATTCTACTTCTATTAACATTATTTTCAACAAATTTTATTATTTCATCTTCATTTCCAACTTGACCATCTGTAAACAATAATATTATTTTATCTGTATTTTTCTCATATAATGCAAATTTAATAGGATCCAATATTTCTGTTCCACCTAAAGGTTCTAATTTGTTAATATATCTTATCGCCTTTTTCATATTCTCTTCATTATACTCAATTGATTTAACATTCATAGCTTCAAATTCTGATTCAAATGGAATTATATTAAATTTATCTCCAACATCTAATTGCTTTAAACATTCAATTACTGCTCTCTTAGTTTCATCTAATTTTTCACCCATCATTGATCCAGATACATCTATTATGAATAAATATTCCTTTTCGCTATCCTCGTAAGAATCTAATATTTCTGGCATAAATGATAAATAAATCATATTTTTTTCATCTCTTGTCTTTGATGTAATTGCATTAGATGATAGCTCATTTTTCAATTCTATTAATAATTTAAAATCTTTAGATAAATCATAGTTCAATACTTCTACTCTTTCCATTTTATCTTCATCAATTACGTTTATCTTATGACTTGGGCAACTTATACTTTTTCTATTTAATGATTTATCAATATTTATATTAAAATCTATCGTATAATCAACCTTCCCATAAACTAATTTACTTGTAATATTAGATTTATATCTAGGAGTGACCAAAGTAGGCATTAAAATTTGTATAGTATTATCAATAATTTCAAATTTATCAATATATTGAATTTTTACAGTAACCTCTTCATCTCTATCAATTTTTCCAACAGAAATTTTAAATATATTGTCTGTTTCTTGTTCCATCATGTATGCACTATTACCTTTAACAATATTTCTCTGATATTCTTTTTTAGCTTCTCCTTTTTCTTTGCATTTACCCTTTAAAACTTTATCTCCAACATTTATTTCGAATCCAACAACTGTTGCTGTTTCAACTATTGGAAAAGTATACCCTACTTCTAATACATCTTTTGTATTATTTTTATAGACTTGTTCAATTTCAAATGAACCAAATTTTCCTATAACATTACCTGTTATTTTTACTTTTTTTAGAGCTAACTCTCTTAAATCTACAACATTCATATTAATCCTCCATCATTTTTTCTACATATTTTTTTACATTCTCGATGATATGTTTATATTTTTCACCATTTTCTTCTGAATAATGGATTTCAAATATATCACATACATTTTCTCTAATGTATATTTCCTGTCCTTCATCTCTAGCTATCTTTGTTTTTAATTCTTTAGCATTTTTTTGTACTTTCTCTGTAGGATTTTCTAAAATATATTCTCTTATCTTATTTAATGGCATATATTCTGCCTGTAGTTTCTTTATTAGAAGTATTCTTTCTAGATGTTCATCATTATACAAACTATTTACTCCACTACCTTCAGGTGGTAAAAGTAAGCCTTTGCTTATATAATAGTGTATTGTTCTTTTTGTTACCCCTGCTTTGTCTGCAAGTTCTGATACTTTGTACTCCATTTTCTCACCTCTCTGATTTTTATTTTACCATCGTTACGTAACGATGTCAAGATGTTTTAAAATTTTTTTTAATTTATTGATTTTTCTACCCAAGATATGCTATAATAGTTTTACAATTTAAATATTCAAGGATCAAAAATTCTCTTTTGTTAGGCTATAAGCCTCAGACTACAATTATCAAATGTAGATAATATTAAAAAAGGAGGAGGTTCTTATGAATAGTAAGATTTGTGAATATTTAAATTGTAGTAAATCTAAGAGTTTTAATGAAACTCTTTTCTATTATATAGATAAGAGTGGTCATAAAGATTCTGAAATTTACAAGCGTGTAGATATTGATCGTAAGTTATTTTCTAAAATTAGATGTAATCAGGATTATATTCCTAGAAAGAATGTAATTATCAAATTATGTTTTTCCTTAAGATTAAACAAGTCTGAATTTAATACATTATTAAATTCAGCTGGTTATTCCTTAAGTACAAACAAATTTGACCTAATTATAAACTACTGCTTAGATAATAACATTTATGATTTAAATATCATAAACGATTATCTATTTACATACTGCAACGCTATTCTATAGCGTTATTTTTTTGTCGCTTTTTATGCGACCTTTTTTATTTCTATTCGTTTTATAATTTAATAAAGTTAAGGAGGAGATAGAAATGAAAATAAATTTATCTAGTTTAATGTGTTTAATTGATGAAAATGAACGACAATACTCATCTTTGTTTTTTGCATTAAAGAAGCATGTGTTAAATACTTCTATTCAAGAATTGAATGGTACTACAAACATAGTAGAGGACAACAAAAAAGATTTTCAAGAAGAGTTAGCTGAAGTTAAAAGATTATCTAAAGAAATTACTAAATTAAAAAGCATACTTTATGAAAAGAATAATTCTTTCAAACTTAGCGATGGTAGGACAATTCAATCTGCAATAGTTGAAAATAGCAACTTAAGAAAAACTAAGTCGTTCCTCTTGACAAACATCCGTATTTGGACTACAATATAATTGTCCGAGTACGGATGTTTGGAGGGATTAAGATGACAGAGATAAAAGAACAGCTATCTCAACTCAATAAAATGTCCAATAAAAGTGAAGCTCTTTATCACAAAGTTGCTTTTTCTATTGGTATCTCTGATAGCTCACTTGGGGTACTGTATACGCTGCTGGACGCAGAGGCGCCGTGCTCTCAGTATGACCTGTGCAGCGAGTGGTCTATTCCCAAGTAAACTATCAACACCGCCGTAGCTGCCCTGCAAAAGAAAGGGATGGTGTTTCTTTCGCCCATCCCCGGAACAAGGAATAAGAAAAATATAGCGTTCACAGAGTTTGGTAGAGATTTTGCCGAAAAGACGGTTGGCATATTGCGCATGGCAGAGCTTGACGCTCTTGCGGAATTATCACCGGAAGAAAGAGAGCTTTATATTCGTTTGAATGAAAAATATAATTGTCGCTTGATCGAGAAACTTTATCGCATTATGGACGAGGTGAACCAAGACAGGAAAGATTGCGATTAAATAAGAAGGAGAAAATATAATTATGTCCAAGTATAAAAAAATGAAACAGCTCATAGCGGATATGCGCTTACCTGAGTATCGTTATAAGCAACTGCTTGATGCTGTGTTCCTACAAGGAATTATGCGTTTTGAAGATATGAAGTTGCTTCCAAAAACGCTGCGCGAAAAGTTGGTGGAGCAGTTTGGTGAAACTGTTGTGGAGATCAAGGCGATCCATCATGAGAAATCAATGCAAACTGACAAGGTGCTGTTTGAACTGTCGGACGGAAACCGTGTGGAAACGGTGGGTCTGTTTTATAAAGAGGGCTGGAACTCCTTTTGCATTTCATCTCAAAGCGGTTGCGGCTTCGGTTGTAAGTTTTGCGCAACAGGGACTTTGGGATTACGCAGAAACTTGACTGTGGATGAAATTACCGACCAAATCCTATATTTTATGCAACAAGGATGCAGTATCAACAGTATCTCTTTTATGGGAATGGGAGAGCCGTTCGCTAATCCACAAGTTTTTGAAGCCCTGCATGATCTGACCGCCCCGGAACTGTTCGGGCTGTCCCAGCGACGCATCACCATTTCGACTATCGGTATCGTGCCGGGTATTCAAAAATTGACAAGAGAATATCCGCAAGTCAATCTGGCCTATTCCCTCCACGCACCTACTGACCGTCTGAGGGAAACGCTCATGCCAATAACTAAAACATACCCCCTTGGTCAGGTACTGGATACATTAGATCAGCACATTCAGCAAACAAATCGCAAGGTGTTTTTGGCATACATCATGCTAAAGGATGTCAATGACAGCGACAGACACGCAGAGCAACTTACCAAGTTGTTATTCAAACACAAAAAGTATTTGCCACTATACCATTTAGATTTAATCCCATACAATCAAACGACAGTTACGGAAACTATGGTGCGCTCAAGCCACACACGAATAAAGGCCTTTTGCCGTATCATTCATAATGCAGGAATTAGCGTCAATATCCGAACGCAATTTGGCTCCGATATTAACGCTGCTTGTGGCCAGTTGGCGGGGGCCTACCGTGACGATCAAAAACAATGAGAGAAAATTAAAAGATAATTTACAAACTTTGTTGAATTATCGAAACTTAAAGCAGAGAGTTACTGAAGTAAATAACTCCTATTTTCAAATTCAAGAAATCAATTACAATCAAGAAGAAATCAAATCTCAAATTCAACAACTTGATTTAAAAATTCGTAACACTGATTTTGAGATTTCTAAGCTAAATAGTATTGAATTTGATATAGATTTATAGCATACTGGGTCTTGTTAAGCTATTTTACAAGTTAAATTAAATATAAAGTTTTAAGCCCACACCTTTTTAAGATAACTATAATTTTATTAAATAAATACACTTACAGTTTTTAATTTATTTGATTTTATTATGTTATTTTAATTTATTATGGATAAGTAATCTATTTTATAATTTATATACTATAAATACTTTACAATTCTTTATGTGTATACAGATAGGAAAAATTTTTAATAGTTGCTTAAAAAGGTCTAAAGAGAAGGAAAATTAACATAGTAAATATCCACAGATTCCCATATTTACCTATACAACAGCAATAGAATGTGTTTGCTGTTGAGACGATGATACTAAAGTCAGTTAATTTTCTTAGTATTATCTTGTATCTGAAATAATAGGATAATATAACTCTTTAGTATATTTTATAAAATAAAAAGTGTGAATATTGACTATTTATCTAATAGTTAACTTTCACACTTTTTTATTATAAACTAACTCGTATTGCCCTTAAAAACAACTTATCTATTCCCCCTGAATTAAGAACTTTATTAAATGTATTAGATATTTCTGTTATTATCTCTTCATCTGTAATTTCTTCGTTTTGTTTATTTATTTCAACAAATTCTAACAACCATCTTCCATGACCTTTTTTATTGAAATAATCATTTAAGTAATATAACGCTTCCTCAAGTTTCTTAGTTTGTCTATTTAAGCATTGATTATATGCATCAATATCTTTAATCTTGAATGCATAAATAATTGGAAGAATTATACTATAAATACAGTGATTTTCCTTTTTATTAAAGAAAAAATTTCTTTTATCAGTGTTTTCTATATATTCTACTGCTGTATCATATAATACTCTATATCTATTACAATCTCTTAATGAAAATTGATATTTTTCTATCATCGCATAAAATACCTCATGAGGCAAATAAGTTTCCGTTCTATATTCTAAATATTTTTTTGCATAATCAATACTTCTATTATTATCTATTGTCATTATATAATCATAAAATCTATTCAAATAAATATAAGCATTAAAATTTTGTCCATATTGTTTTTTTATAGTATTTTGTAGTTCTTTATTATTTGATGCTATAATTACTGTTACATTAGATAAATTATAAAAATGTTTAATAGTCTCTAATAATTTAGTAGCATAGTATGGATTACATCTATCCAATTCATCTACAATTAATATCATTCTTTTGCCAGATAGAATTTTATTTACCAATTTTTCAAATAATGATTTTCTTTCTTCATATGTATTAATCTCATCTGATAAGTCATTAAATGTTTTTATTCTATCTATTTTTTCAGCACTCAAATCTATATTAAAAAATTTACTTGATACAATTTTTGTTAAAATATTTAATACTTCTTTAACAGTTTCTTCTTTATCAAATTTACTTGTAACTTCATTTTTATATTTTGGATAGCAGTTTAATATATTATAAATAATTGATTCCAAAACGTCACTGTGATCATCATTTTCCCATGCATTATAATAGAATACCATATTATTGTCACATATATTAATTAAAACATCTTTTTCTGCTTCAACAACTTTAAATTGTTCTTGATTATTATTCTCTTTATAATGCATTATTAAATACATTAATTGCTTAAGTAAAAATGTTTTTCCAACTCCCCAATAACCATCTATACAAATAACTTCGTTATCATCTATATTTGAAATTAATCTTATAAGACTACTTAAATATTCTTTATTTTCTAATTTATCATCTATTAATGAATTATGAATATTGATATCATTTGCTTCTAATTCGTATTTTTTCATATATTTCCCTCTTTCTTATTTTAGAACATTATATATCATTAAATATACAAAATTTGTCGAAATGTGTAACTTTATATCAAAAAAAGCAAAATTAATTATTTTATTACTTTTATATTTCATTCTTTGATTTAATAACTTTCATATTTTCATCTAATACTTTTATCAATTTCCAAGAATATGTATTATCAGCTGGAAGATAGCCTTTAAAAGTATTCCCATTTGAATATTTTATATATCCATAAGGTTTACAATGTTCACCATCAGGTTTGATTTCTATTGAATTAACAATACACCAATTTCCAGTATTCCAACTATCTCTTATAATCATTATCTTTTTAAAATTGCTTTTTCTAGCCAAAGCTAAAATAGTATCATATTCAGTTTTATTAATCATAACAATCACCTCTTTGTATTCCAAATTATGTCTAAACTATTTGTTATCCTGATTTTTTGAAAATCATTAATTTGATCTTGTAGTTTCTTTAAATTAATTCTTTCATCTTCACTTATTTTTTCTTTAACAATGCAATTATAATCTTTATCAAGTAAATTCCATCTAATTGCTGCTTTTAGTAATTGATTGAGAACATTCATTATCTCATTAATCGTTATATTTGATGGTTTAAAGGTGTAGTTCCATTTTCTTTCATTATTGAGATAATTTTCAAAATCATTAATTCTATCCTTTCTAAAATCCCTTAATTTTATATTTCCTAAATATTCATTTATTATTTTTAATCTATCTTGATAATTACCATAAGTATTATAAGAAATTTGATTATACTTATTTTCAAGGAATATCAGACTTAACTCGGATATTGTCATATTTGAATCAATAATTATTTTTTTTCTTTTATTGGAAACCATACTTCACACCTCGTTAATGGATAATCATCTTCCAAAAATTCTTCATTATAACATTCAAAAGCAATTTCATAATTATTATCAATTTCATATTCTTTATGTTTTTTTATCCATTCATTATAAAAATACGATTTTATAGCGCTTATAGTAATATCTTTATTAATACTCTCCTCATTAAATTTAACCCATTTTTGCTTTGGTACTTTAATAGTCCTAAAATCTTTAGGATAGTATCCAAATGGACTATAATAATTTCCGTAAAATGTATCTGGAGCTGTTCTTTCCTCATCTAAATAATAATATAATTCAAACATTTTCCCATTTCCATTAATAATAGCCATATCTTCAAAGTCATTTTCTATTGTAAGAATATTTTCTGAAAGTAAGTCTATATCAGAAATTCCTATAAATTTCATTTCTTCTTCATCTTCAATAGTATAATCTTTAACTTCACCTATATATTTTGAATAATCCTCAATATACATTGAATTTAAAAATTTATTACTTATATTTTCTATTTTTTCTCTACGTCTTAATTGTATTGGAGTAATTCCAAAGACATCTTTAAAAGCTTTAGTAAATCCATCTGCACTGTATAAATACTTTTCTGCAATATCTGAAATATTTTTCTTTGATGTTATCAATTCTCCAAAAGCAAATGACATTTTTCTTCTTTTTACATATTCTTGAATATTCATATTTGCATACTTTTGAAAAATCTTTGAACAATAATGTTGCTCATATCCACAAATATCAGCAATATCTTTATTAGTTATTTCTTCACTATTTTTTATTTTTTCTTCAATGTATTCTATTGCTTTATTAAATACACTTATTAAATTATTCATAGTATTCTCCTTTCATATATAATCAAATATTTGATTACATATATAATAACAAAATTTATATTATAAATCTCGAAGATAACAAGCTTTATTTTTAATCTTTTACATTTTCCTATTTGAATAAATTTATTGATATTTAAGTATTCTTATAAACTCACAAAAAATAATCCGACTTAAATGAATATTTTTAAGTCGGATTATATAATGTTTTTATAATTATGTCAACTTTAATCTCTATTGTTTTTCAATAATTTCATGCTTTGAAAAAATTTTATTTTATAAATAATCTTCCAAATATTCTCTAATTCTTATATCTGCTATGTATTTCTTCAATCCTCCTATCGTTGAATTTATATAATACATATGTTCAATATAATCTAATCCATTTATATTCTCATTTATTTCTTCCAGAAATTTTATCTTTTTTTCAATTATAGGTACTTCACTTCCAGACCATGATGCAAATGTAGAAAACAATGGAATTTTCTTAAAGTCCTCTATTGATTTGTTTAATCTCAAAAATTGTAACATATATTCTTTCTTCTTACTCGGAAATGATGAATTAATAACATCAAACATATTGGCTATTTTTTCACCATCTTGATAATTATTTTGAATATATTTTTCAATCCATTTTTCTTTTCTAATCAAAATATCTTTATCTTCTTTTTCTTCCTTATAAAAAATTTTTTCTATTTCAAAACGATTAAAATATTTATTTTCTATTTCTGAATATGCTTTATCTATATAATATTGATAATTATCTAAGTTCCATATTTCACTAAATATACTATCTAGTTCAGATGAATTTCTTCGAAAATCTTTCATATTTTCTATAATCTTTATTAAAAATTTATCATCCTTTTTTAATAAAGATATTCCAAATTTTCCTTTATAATCCATAAAATTACATGACGCAATAATATACAAGTCTTCCAATATTTCAATATTACTAAAATAATTTATAGTTTTATCTATTTCTTCTTGTTCTGCATTCGTTATTCTCCAGAAAAGATTACTAATGATAAATGTTTTTTTATTATATAATTCAAGCATTTTTTTACAATACTTTTCTACGGTTCCTTTAATTAAATTTTCATATTTTAATAAATTTTTTATATCTAATATATGTACTTGTTCTTGTTCAACTTGCTCATCTAATAATAAGAAAATTTCTTCAACATCTTTTTCTTTTACATCTTCAACGATATTATAAAAACTATTTAAAAATAATTCTTTTTTTCCATATTTCTGACTATTTAATATATGCAATAAATCCTCTCTATCAAAATTCTCTAGTATATTCTCAATCAGTACATCTGGAGACACTGTAAATGGAGCATTTTTATTTATATATTCTTTAAAAATATTTAGAAATTCGTCCTTATTTTTAGCGCTTAGATAATTAAAGATATCTATAATAGAATGATTAATATTATGCATTTTTATTCTATCTTGAAATCCTTCGCCTTTTTTACATATTTCAAATAAATAAGAATAATCTTGTACTTTATAATCTTTAATTAATTCTATAACTCTTTCTTTTCTATCTTGTTCTGATTTTTTCCAATCTTCACCAAAATCACGTTCTAATTCGAGTGAAGTAAGCATTAGATACTCATTATTTTCTTTATATTTTTCTAATTCTTTTGGTATATCCATTTTGATTTTATTGCATTTATTTTCAAATTCCTTTAATATATTACATTTAATAAAATCTGGCTTCTCCCAATTCTTAAAGAAAGTGGTTTCTAAAGTTTCTAAATCCTTCCTAAATATTTTGTTAGTATCTTCATCTAATGGATATATATCATAATCAAATAATATATCTTCTATTATTTTTTTAAATTCATCTTTTTTATATATTTCTCCTAAAATTTCAAATAATATCTTTCGAAAATTGTAAACTTCTTCACTTGCTATTAGAATAATTCTAATATAATTTATAGTTAATTTTTTTCTTGATTGCTTAGTTATGTGCCTCTCAGATTTCAAAAAGTCTTTTATAATTCTAATTAATAAATATGATAGGTTATATTCATTTTCGTCTTTCAAGTTAATGGCTTTCATAAATTTATCAATTATTTTTAATTCACTTGCAAATTTATTACGATTACTATATTCATCAATTCCAAAATTAAGTGTAAATGCAAAATAAAAATCCATTATTAAATCTGGTCTTTTTTTATAATATTCAATTAACAAATCAATTGCTTCATCTTCAAGCTCTCCATGTTTAAAATTAGATAATATCTCTATTTTTTTATCATCTATTCTTTGATTGTTTTCCTTACTATGAAAATCAAATTCTTTTAAATCAAATGATTTTTTCTCACCATCATCAATCTCCTTTTTTATCATTTTAACTGCCTTTATTCTATCTACATTATAAAAATGATATAAAAATCTAGAATCTGATAAATATGGCTCTTTCTCCCATATTTCTTTTATCTCTGATATTATATACTTTTCTGCCTCAGAACTATAAAATATTTCATATATCATATTAATTGCACTAATAATTTTCAATATACAATTAGGGTATAATTTAGCAATTAATTCTGATAAGGTTATTGCCTTATCTTCTATTAAAACTTTATAAACAATATAATTACTAAAATTTTGATCACTTGTTTTTACAGCTTTTCCTTCAAAATAATCAACTAATTCCAAATTGTTTAATTTTTTTACTGTTTCCATAAACATATCTTTTTCAATTTGAAATTTGTTTATTATTTTTAATATATTATCATCCTCTATATTCATTGGTCCAAGTAAAGATATCAAAAATAATATTTTAATATCATTCTCACTTAAATCATTATCTTTAATTACAGGAAAATAATAACTTTGAAAAATATCAATTACACTATTTAGATTTGTTATTTTTTTATCTATTATTCCTTTTGCTGACAATACTGCCAATCTAGGATTTCCATTTGATACTTCTAAAATTTTTTCTTGAAATCTTTGGTTTTTAATAGAATATGTTTCTTCAAGTATTTTTTTTATTTGATCATCATCCATCTTGTCGAGTGCATATAATTGAGGAATATAGTATTCTTTTAATTTTGATATTACATTATCCAACAAATAATCTCTTACTGTTGCTAGTATTTTTATTTCACATTCATCCTTTTTATCTTTAACAAAATCCATAAATGATTTAACTCTGTTCATTTCATTAATATCATCAATAAAAATTAAATAGTCTTGTCCATTTTCTATATAATCTTTTAAATCTTCATATATATCATTACCATTATTCTTTATACATAAGCATTTCACTTTTTCTCTTTGTTTTATATATTCTTTACATACTTCAATTGATAATTTTGTCTTTCCTGTGCCCGCTTTACCTATTATAAGAATCAAATCATCTTTTTCAAGCAGTTTTAAAATTTCTTCTTTTTCATTTCTCTCTATAAAATCAATATTTATTGGTGCATTTGTACTTTTTTTGTCGTGTTTTTCTATAAATTCATCTATGTCACAAAATTGCCCACTATCTACAAATATATTTAAATACGTTTTTGCAATAGTTTGATAATTATGAGCAATATCATATGATAAATCATCAATACCAATCAGTTCAACATTTTTACCTTCAAATATACTTTTTAATTCTTCTCTTTGTCCTATTTTAATATTATTTGATGTAAAACAACAAATAACCTTTTCAATTCTATTTTCGTCTATATATGATTTATCCTTATTATATGCATCAGTAATATCGTCTTTTATTTTATTAAATGATTGTTTTTCAACCGTCCCATACATTATTAATATATATTTTCCATCGTCAGTTTCTACATATGTATCAGGTGTACCGCCTGTAGTTTTACTTGTTCCAACTTCACTTCCTAAACAGGTTATATTAGAATATTTAAATTTTTTATGCAAATAATCATTCATTATCTCTTGATATTCTCCACCATCTAATCCCATAATTGCTTGTTGTATTTTTCTTATTTTTACCATTTTATCCTCCTTGTTAATATAGTAATTATAAAATATTATTAATGCATAATTTGTCGAAACTTGTCATTAATTATCAAAAAAACAAAATAATTCTGTAAATTAATTACATTATTATTTTGCTTTCTTTTGTAAACTATTGTATTACCAACATTTTTCTAAATCATTTGCTTCATATGAATCAACTACTTGTCCATTATTTATAGAAACCATATAAACACTTCCATTCTTATCAATAATGTATCCTTCCTGTCCTCTATATTTGACTCTAACTTTATCACCTATTTGAAAATTATTATTTGCACCGCTAGATGAACCACCTAATAAAAAATCTAATAAACCCATATAATCAACTCCTATATATTATTCATATCTATATTCTTCTCCATCTTCAGCAACCATCATATTGTTTGTTTTTGTTTCATCAATTGAATACATTATTTCACTTTGTTGATTTAGCCTTCTCTTTAAATAATCTGATAATTTTTTATCAGTACAATAAATATAGCAACCTTTTTGCCCTCTTGTCATTAATGTTCTATATGTGTTTTTTATTATTTCATCTGCAATTTTATTTGCTTGTTCAGGATTTTCTCTGCTTAATTTATTTATTCCTTTTATTGATTGGTCTGTTTTAGCTCTTTCTTTGACATCTGTAATTACTTTGTTATTTTCATATCTTAAATCATTTCCAATAATTACACCTGCATAGTCAAATTCCAATCCTTGAGCAGTATGTATACAACCTATTTCATTTACTGAATTTTGATCAATTGCCCATGTCGTACTATTTCCTAAATTCCAGCTCATTGCAAAATTGCATTCAGGAATTGTTATATCATATACATCCGATTTGTTTTTTCCATCAGCAATCCAATCCCAACAATATCCTGCAAGTAATCTTGCCTTATTATTTATCTTATTTTTTTCAAAAATTAAATCTCTTACTTCATTAGGTGTATCACAAATTCTAATATCATAATCTAAATCAAATCCATCACTATTGGCTGTTTTTCTTATATCTAATACATCATCTAGCCATGCAATATATCCATCTGATCCATTACATCTAAATTGTGATTCTAATTCCATTAATTCAGATTCTGCATTAGCATTTCTAATATATTTTTGTATTTCTTCAATACTTCCTATATCTTTTAATGTTACTCTTTGAGATTCATCAATAAAGAATATTGAAAACTTAGAAGCTTTGATTATTTCTTTTATCTGATTTTCTCCCAAATTTTGAAACATTCCTGATTTAGCATTTAATCTATGTGCCTCATCTACAATTAATACATCGAATTCATTTTCTGATGATTCCACAAATGCTCCCGAACCTTTAAATAAATTATTAATTCTAGTTTTTCTAAAATCTCCACTTAATTTAGTTGCATATACGTTTCTTGGAGCTGCATTTTTTGTTACATATGAACAAACCATGTTCTCATTAGTCAATCTTACTAAAAGATTTATTGCTAAAACTGATTTTCCAGTTCCAGGCCCACCTTTTACAACTAATACACGTTTATTTCCATCTTTATATGATTTTCTTGCCATATCTAATGCTGTTTCATATACTAATTTTTGATCATCAATCATGACAAATTCTTCATTGCCTTTTAACATACTAGATAAAGCATCTTGTAATGACTTAGAAGGTCTTATTTTTCCGTTTTCAATCATATATAATGTTTCTTTATCATCACCATATTGAATATATTTGTTTATGAAATCTCTTAATTTTTCTACATCACCTTTAATAAATGCAGGTGCTTTTTCTAAATAATACTTATAATTATCTGATAGTAATGTTGGAGGTGTTACTGCTAGGTAATTATGAAGATATGCACATGGATGTAAGTCAATTTGTCTATCTTGTACAGTTTCATTATAGTCTTCTATTGTTGTTGCATAGGACCATGCCTGATATGAAGGATGCGCAACTTCTCTTAATGCATGTCCTGTAAAAGTTTGTACTATTCCATCTTTTCCTTCAACCATATCAGCCTCAGTCCATTGCTTTAATTCGACAATAATAGCAGTATTTTTTAATTGTCCATCTTTACCTGTAATTATAAAGTCTACTCTCTTAGAAGTATTAGGAATTTTAAATTCAATTGCTATCCCTACATTTCCAGGTATCTTGTTATCAATTAAAACTTTCATCATATATTGCATAGAATTATTCCATGCTTTTCTTTCACTTTCTGAAGTATGATATCCCATTTTTTCATAAAATTTTCTATCAATATTTTCTTCAATTCTATCTTGAACAACATCTTCCACAAATACTTGCTTTGTTGATTCATATACTATCATAATAATTGCCCCCATTAATTATTATTTTCTAATATTGTATTTATTATAAATTTATCAGCAGGTGCAAAATTAAAGTTTTTTAACTCATTTTTATTAACCCACTTAAAATCTTCATGTTCATTTAATTTAATATCACCTTTTATTTGCTTACATTCAATTGCAATTAAATTTATATCTTTATCAGGATAATTAAATATTTTTTGATCTATAAACTTTTTTGTTTCTATATCTATATCCATCTCTTCTTTTATTTCTCTTATAATAGCTTCCTCTTTTGTTTCGTTAGGTTCTATTTTTCCTCCTGGAAATTCCCATAGCCCACCTTGTGATTTTTTCAAATTTCTCTGTGCTATAAGTATTTTACCTTCTTCATTTTGTATTACTGCAGCTACTACATTAATCATAATAATTACTCCTATAAAACATTTTTATTTGCCTCTGATATAAACTTTCCTGGTATATTATTTTTTAATTTCCATATAAAACTTACTGGATTATTTCCTTGATGACTAACATGTGTACATTCTCCTAAATAAATATATGGACTAGCCTTACCATTTTCAGTTTTATATTCCCTTACAAATAATGATACTTTTCCATTACTATTTACGTATCTTTGAACATTCTTACTATTTTCTGTATCTTTGTGTTGACTTTGCCAATGAAATAAATTTTCACTAATTGCATAATCTTCATATAAAGTTAACTCTGAAAAATCTTTTTCTGATTTATTTAAAGTTATGAAGAAAATATCTAAATCTTTATCTTTAAAGTATTTAACTCCCTCAAGCATTGGTCCATAAAAATCTTCTCTATAATATTCAAGTCCTGCTAAGATTTGTGCTTGTGTATATTTACAATGTACTTCTAATGGACATATAAAATCATAACTATTCTTTATTGGTACACAATTTATTTCTTCATACAAAACATCTAATATATCTAGTATTTCTTCTTTTATTAGCTTGTTACTTATAATCTTTTCTATTCCCTCTTTAATAGAGCTTATTCCTTCTCTTTCAGGATTTTTTACATAAAATGTATAATATAGCATATTTCTTAATATTAGATCTTCTTTATTAAGATTCATATCAGTATTATTTATATATTTTCTTGAAAATTCAATTAATTTTGGTGAATCCATTGATAATAAATTTACTATTCTTTTGTTTAATACTTCCTCATTTTCATATTGAAAATCTTGTATAATTTCTGCTTCTGCACACAATCTAGTAAATGTCCTCTTACCATTATAAAATTCATCCAATGAAATATTATTATATCTTAAGAAATTCTTTAAGTTTAACTTTTCCCCAGTATCATTTTCAAAATATTTTATTTTTCCAATTAAAACATCCTTGTTATTTTTTAATCCTTTAATATTTCTTAATACATATTCTTTTGCTTGTTTTTCTAGTTTTATAAAACATCCTTTAGGTAATGAAACAAAACCATCTTTCACATAGCTTTCAACTGATTTCTTTGTTTTACCTATTAAGGCTCTATATTTATCTGCGAATTTATAGTTTTTATTAGATTGTCCTATAAAATCTAAGACAGTTAAACATTCTTTTCCATCTGCAATTCTTAATCCTCTGCCTAATTGTTGTAAGAATATAGTCAAACTCTCTGTAGGTCTTAAAAACAATATTGTATTAATTTGTGGTATATCAACACCTTCATTGAATAAGTCAACTGTAAAGATTACATTTATATTTCCATCTATTAGATTTTTTGCAGCATTTTTTCTAATTTCATCATTACAATTTCCTGTTAATGCAATTGAAGGTATTCCTGCATTATTAAATTCGTTTGCCATAAATTCTGCATGTTTTATGCTAACACAAAATCCTAAAGCCTTCACATTTTCTATATCATCTACATATTTTATAGTGTTTTTTATTATATCTTGTGCTCTTCTCTTAGCTTTTTCAGTATCAAATACATATACATTTTCTAGTTCAGATACTTCATATCCTCCTCGTGTCCATTTCAAATCAGATAAGTCGACAAAATCTGACACTCCAAAATATTGAAAAGGACATAGTAGTTTATTATCTATTGCCTCAGGTAGTCGTAATTCATACGCCATTTTTTTATCAAAAAATCTTGTTATATCTTCTCCATCCATTCTTTCAGGTGTTGCAGTTAATCCTAATAATACCTTTGGCTTATAATATTCCAATAATTTTTTATAAGATTGAGCTGCTCCATGATGAACTTCATCTATAACTATATAATCATAAAAATCTGGAGAAGTTCTTTCTATTAATTTACTTGAGTTTAAACTTTGTATACTTACAAATAAATTTTCAATTGACTCTGGTTTGTTATTCCCAACTAGTAATTCTCCAAAATTTAAATCTTTACATATATATCTAAAAGTGTCTCTACTCTTTTTTAATATTTCTTCTCTATGAGCTACAAATAATAATCTAGCTCTTGGATTTTCATCTCTAAATCTTTTATAGTCAAAAGCAGATATTACTGTTTTTCCCACTCCTGTCGCTGCAACAACTAAATTTCTATATCTTCCAAATATTTTTCTTTCAGCTTCAAGATTTTCCAATATTTCTTTTTGATATGTATATGGTTTTATATCAAATTCAAATGTCATATCTGTTTTATTATTTTTAGATTTACTTAATGCATTTCGTAAATATTCTCTATTCTTTTCACTATTATCAAAAGTTTCAAATGTGCTATCATTCCAATAAGTTTCAAATGTTGCATTAATCTTAGCAATTATTTCAAAAGATTCTTTTTCGGATAATTTAACATTCCATTCTAATCCTGAGGTCATTGCTACATTTGACATATTTGAAGATCCTACATATGCAGTTGTAAATCCATTTTCTCTTTTAAATATATATGATTTTGCATGTAATCTTGTTCTTTCAGTGTCATAAGAAATCTTTACTTCAGTATTTGGTAATTTAGATAGTTCTTCTACTGCTTTAAAATCTGTAGCTTCCATATATGAAGTAGTAATAATTTTAAGTTTTTTCCCTCTTTCAGTAAATAATTTTAATTCATCTAGTATTGTTCTTAGTCCACTCCATTTTATAAATGAAACTAACATACAAATTTCATCAGCGGAGAAAATCTCTCTTTTAATTTCTTCCTGTAAGTTTGGCTCTTTTCTTGCTCCTGTAAATAAAGAAGTTCTTGAAATTGATGTTTCAGGTCTAATAACTTGATTATTAAAATTTGAATTGTTCATTCTATCATATACGTATGTTAATACTTCTGCACTTTCAGTTATTTTCAAGTCTTCAAATTCATCTTCATTTAATTTCTGTTTTAATAATTCTATAATATCATTACATAACTCTACTTGTTTTAACAAGTATTCTTGTGGTTCTGTAATTTCATCTCTTATGCATTTTAAAGCTGTCTTTGTTATTTCAGCAATATATTGTGTCAAGAATGTTTTAGCATCCTCGCTATCTAGTTTTTCTTTTCCAATAATAAGTTCTTCATTACTTATTTCTTTTAATATTTTATTATTTATAATCTCTTCATATATTCCATTTTTCATTACAAATTACCACCATTATAATTTATTATATTTTGTGCTTACTCCTTTAGCCTTATTAACTGGATATTTCCTCCTTGTCTTCTCTAATTTTTTTAATATTATTTCCTCAGGATTTACATTTAATTTATCAGCCATCATAATGCAGTAAGTAAATACATCAGCCAATTCTTCACATACCTCGTCTTTATTATAATTATTATTCCATTGAAAGCACTCCAACAATTCACCTGATTCTATCGCAATTGATTTTGCTAAATTTTCAGGAGAATGAAATTGATCCCAATCTCTTTCTTTATTGAATTGTTCTATTTCTTCTATCAACTTTTTCATCACCTATACACCTCTTCATAGTTATAATAACTCTATTATATTTTATATCATAATTCGACTTTTTTCTCAATAAATTCAAGCAAATTTGCTTTACAAATTTTTCTACTTTTATCGACATATTTTTACTTTTTTGAAAAAGGGATTGGGACTTGTCCCATTGAATAGAATTTGAGGCAAGCAAAAATTTCGGTCTCCCAAGTTCATTGCTTGCTGGGACAAGAAATTAAATTTTCGGTCACACAAATTCAGTGCTTGCTAGGACAAAAAATGTACTTTTTAATTAATTTATTGTACCTAAATAAGTACCTAATTTGTTCCTTAAAATGACTCTATAAAGTCAAAAAAAGTACCTGAATTTTGTTTTATTCAGGTACTTTGTATTTATATTTCAGATAGTTTTTAGTTTACTATATCTTCTATATAAATTAATATATTTAATTCTTTTGTTCATAAGTTTATGACTTATAATGACACATGGAACTAATTCTTTTCCTATTTTTCTAGCTGCAATTAGCGTATTAAAATCACTATATGTAACTAATTCTTTACCTACTTTTGTTACAACAAATGGATTTCTAAATCCCTTTTTTATTATCCTTTCTTCCATATTTTTTAATGTTTCTTCTCTCGCTGGTCTAAAATTTTTATCTCCTATTTTTATTTTTTCTGGATTTATATAATATAATGTTCCTTCTATTATCATAATTTTTTTCCTCACTTTCTATTTACATTTTTTTATTTTTATATTACAATAAATATATAATCATTTGGGTTAGTATTTTAAGTTTGGCGACTTTACTAACTCTTTTTTTGTGCCTTTTAATATTATTCCAAAGCACATTTGATACAATTTTGATATCATTGCATCTACTAAATCCGAATCTTTACTATAATTAAATCTTTCAATTAACCCTTCTTTATTAAACCTAGTTGTAATGATTATTGGTAATCCATTTTCATATCTATTTTGAATTATAGTGTACAATTTTTCTAATGCCCAACTACTTATCTTTTCAGTTCCTAGATCATCAATTATAAGCATATCAACATTTGAATAAATCTCTATTAATTCATTTTCTGATTTAGTATTATTTTCATAAGTCTCTCTTATTCTATCTAATAGGTTTGTTAATCTCTCCATTAAAACTGTTTTATCATTCTCTATTAGTTTGTTTGCAATAGCTGCTGCTAAATGTGTTTTACCTGTATCTGACTTGCCCATTATTATCAGACTATCGGATTTCATTATATCTTTATTCTTATTGATATAATCATTTACAACATCTAATACATACTTATTACTAGAGTCAAAATAAAAGTTCTCTAGATTCATTTCTTGCAATTTTCTTCCTATATAGTTTTGTTTGTAGATTGTATTTATAATATTTCTAATTCTTTTTCTTTTTTGCTGTTCATATTCTTTATTGTCTATTTCTTTCCAATACTCTTTAGATTTACTACAATCACATCTTTCATATTCAATACTATCTTCAGATATATTTGCATAGAGATAATCAAGTCCAATTGGTTGTAATTCTTTACCACAAAATCCACATTTTTTGAGTCTATTGTGTATAACATCATTACAACTTGTATTCTCTGAATCCACTTTCTTCCTCCTCTCTTATATTCTCTTCTTTTCTTACTTCTTTTGTTATCTTTTCTTCTCTTTTCTCTTCTGTAGCGTTATCTAACGTTAGACTAACGTTAGTTTTTTCCTGTTCTTTTTTCTTTTTTTCACTAAAACGTCTTTGTCTTTCACGATTATTAATTTGATAAGTCTCTTGTCTATCAAGACTTTGATACTTATTCCAATTTTTTATAACATATACTTCTCCATCTTTTGTAAGCATTTCTAATTCTAGAAAATTTTCCAATATTTTGCTCATTTTTTTCGAAGATTTTCCCATAATTTTCGAAAATTCTTTAACTGAAATCGGATTATTACCAATTATTAATCTTCCACCATCTCCACATTCTACTGCTAATGATAATAATTGCATCCATACTCTAAAATATGTATCTCCATCTTTCAGTCCCAAGAGTAATTGAATCTTTCTATTATAGAAGATGTTCTTTTCTACCTTGAACCACTGAATATCATACATATCCTCCTTTCCTCTCTTTCTATTAAATTAGTAATTAACTGATTCTTGTTCTTTATTACTTAAGTATTCATCTATTACTTGTACTCTAAACAAGAATTTTCCACCAACTTTTGAGCAAGGTATTTGTTTTCTTCTAACTAATTGATTTATTAACCAATAAGATACTCCTAAATACTCAGCTGCTTCTTTCATAGTTAGTGTTGTTCTTTGTACTTTTTGTAATTCCATAATTTTTTCCTCCTTTTTTTAGATTTTAGTTGACATCTGTTTCGTAATGTTGTATATTATTGTTAGCGATGTTCTAGTCGGATTATAATTGTTAACTTGTAAAAAATCAAGATTTATTAGTTGTTTTTGATATCAATTTAGAATCCAACTTTAGCATTTAAAATTGTTAACGAGGTGAAACTATTGATATTTCCGTATTTTTTACTCGACTTTACAAATAAAGAAGAAAATATAAGTACAAATTTTTTTAAGATAGAATCATTTATATATAAACCTAATTCAATATCTAATTTTCAACCTATACTTACTAGCGATAATTTTAAAACATCCAAAGAATATCATGAATATCTTTTTGAAAATGATATTCATGATATTGAAGACCGTTATGTACAAGAATCTCACTCATTTAGGAACCCACTTGGAAATTTTTTATTTGATTTTTTAAACGCTAATGTAATTGATAAAATATTCATAAAAAAATTATTGTTTAAATATGGTATAGCTGCTTTAACAGATCCAGTTGGTAAATCCTTTAGTGAAGATTTTAATTTATTTTATGAGGATCCTCGTGCAAGTAAAAATGACGATAGTATTGACATAGATTATTTCCAATCAAAGATGAGTGCAGGAATTAAAAATATTATGGACTCTTATATTGTTTTACAAAAAGCGTTAAGAGATGTTATTGATTTTTCTTATAATATTAATGAAGAAAAATACTTAAATGGTTTAACTCCTACACAAAGATACTATATATATGTTCATTCATATAAAGAAGATTCATATATGGAATTATTTAAGTATTTAACAGATGTAAGTTTTAGTCAAGAATTTGATTTTTCAGAGTATGATAAATCAATAAAGGAATTTAACTTCAATTCTCCAGAAGCTTTTGCTAAATATATAAAAAACGAATGCAAAAAAAATCAAAATTTTCAAATAAAAAATTATATGTATTCTTTTAGTTCACTTTTAAGTGCATATTATTTTTGTGTTTTATATTTTGTAGAAAACAATATACCAATTAAAACATGCAAAAACTGTGGAAGATATTTTATACCTGAAAATAGAGTTTCTTCAGTATATTGTAATAGAATATTTGAAAATAATAAAACATGCAAAGAAGTTGGAGCTAATAATGCATATAATGAAAAACTAAAAAAAGACGAAGTAAATTTATTATATAGAAAAACATTATCTGCGAAAAAAATGTTAGCAAATAGAAATCCCGATATTCCAATGTATCTTGAAAAATATGAAGCATGGAAATCAGAAGCAAATCAATTTAAACAAGATATTAAATCTGGTAAAAAAGATCAAGAAGAATTTAAACAATGGTTAGAACAAACTAAAAAGACTTATTAACAAAGGAGCATTATATGAATGATGATATTATTATTTTAGAAAAAAAAATTGACATTTTTAATAATCTTTATAATAAATACAAAACAATGAATTTTGTCGATGAAACTGACTTAAAAGAAATTGTATGCGATATATTAGGATGGTTTGAAATTTGTTTAAAAAATACTCATAACCTTAATAAAATAGAAAGAAAAAAAATAAGTGGAATTAGGCATGCAAATAATGTAAAAAAGCATAGTAAACCAATATTTGAATATACTTTGCAGACATATGCATTATTTCCTTCTGAGGATTTATTTCCATCAGAAAATCTTTTCCCTTCAGATTTTAATATTTTTTGGATTTCATTACCATTAGATGATCCTAAATTTACTTATCAATTTAATTGCTATAAGTTATATTTTGAAGGGCAAGACTTATATTCAACTATTAATGAAGTTTTTAATATTATAAAAAATCATTTTGAATAATACATTCTCCCTCCCACCCATAGTTATGCCTGAAAGGAGGTGAAAAAGGTAATGGCTGGGAGTATTGAAAAAAGAGGAAAGAATAGTTACAGACTAGTTTGCCTTGCCGGATATGACTTGCAAGGACGACCTATTAAGAAAACCAAAACAATACACGGAACAAAAAAGGATGCTGAAATAGAACTTGCTAAATTTGTTACAGATGTTCAAAACGGTCTTGTAATAGAGGGTAAATCTCTTAAATTCTCTGAATTTACTGAAATATGGAAAAGAGATTATGGTTCAAAAGAACTTGCACCTTCAACTTACAAAAGATATTGTAGAATGCTAGAAACAAGAATCTTACCATACTTTGGACATTTCTATATTAACAAGATTAAACCAACTGATATTATGCAATTCTATGATTTACTTAGTAGAGATACTCAGTTAGTTAGAAAGAAAAGTAACAATGGTAAGAAAACTCTAAAACCCTTATCTGGCAAAACTATATTAGAGCATCACAGACTACTTCGTGCAATGCTACACAAAGCTATATATTGGCAATTAATTGTATCTAACCCTGCAGAACGTGTTCAACCACCAAAGGCAATGAAACCAAAAAGAAGATATTATGATGATGAGCAATGTAAAGTATTATTAGAAAATTTAACCACACTTGGTGAAGATCAAATTAAATACAAAGTTGCAATCATTCTAACAGTATTTACTGGTGTAAGGCTTGGTGAATTAATGGGATTAGAATGGCAAGATGTTGATTTTAAAACTGGTATTATAAGTATAAATCGTTCAAGTCAATATTTAGCAGACAAAGGTGTATTTACAAAAACGCCTAAAACAGAAAGCTCTATCAGAGAAGTAGCAATTCCAGATTTCGTGATTTCTCTTCTTGAGGAATATAAGTTATGGTATGAAGAACAAAAATCCATTTACGGCGAATTATGGACTGATTCTGATAGGTTATTTGTACAAGCTGATGGCAAACCTATGCACCCTTCTACAATTAGCAAATGGTTTGTGAAATATGTTGCACAAATAGGGCTACCTGTAATTAACTTTCACGGATTAAGACACACAAATGCTACACTTTTAATATCACAAAACATTGATGTAGCAGTTGTAGCAGCAAGACTAGGACATGCACAAATTACAACAACATTTAACTTTTACGTGCATCCTATTATTTCTCACAATAGGCAAGCAGGAAGTGTTTTAGAAAACTTGCTACTACCACAAAAATTAGTCTAAAATCTTTTTTCAGATTTCACTAAGGCAAATAAAAAGCCATTAAACTTTTCACGATAAAAAATAAGTAAAAGACTACTAAATAATATTTTAGGTTTCCCATAGTCTTTTACTGAAAATTTATTAGAAATATAAACGTTCTTTGAGAATTTCTTCCCCAACTTTTCCCCAATTCTACATAAAAATGCTGTTTTTAAGCGTTATTGTTAACTAATTGAGGAATACAAAAAATCGCTACAACCTTGATAGCTGTAACGATATAAGTTTGGTTGCGGGGGTAAGACTCGAACTTACGACCTTCGGGTTATGAGCCCGACGAGCTGCCAACTGCTCCACCCCGCGATTTGTTGTTTGCTTACTTAGTATAACTCCATTATTGTCTTTTGTCAATACATTTGAACAATTTTTATCTTTTAATTTGAATATATTACTATTCCATTGTTAATAGTTTTTCTAATACTTCATTAAACTTCTATTTGTTCTTTAAGGTCGTTATATTTTGCTTCACCTATTCCTTTAACATTTTGTATATCTTCTATCTTTCGAAAACTTCCATTTTCCTCTCTATACTTAATTATTTTTGCTGCTGTGGATGCACCTACTCCTGGTAACCTTTGTAATTCATCCTCATCTGCTGTATTTATATTTATTTTTTCTTCCTTTATATTATTTTCAATATTTGCTGTATTATACTCTATTTTTTTATCATTATCTTCTGTGTTTGGTATATATATTTTTTGTCCATCTTTTAGTATATAAGCTAAATTTATTTGTGCTAAATCTGCCTTTTCCGTAGTACCTCCTGCCTTTTTAATTGCGTCAATTACTCTTGCACCCTCTTCTAGTTCCACTATTCCTGGTTTATTTATCTCTCCTATTATATGCACAACAATTACTTTTTTTGCCTCTTCTTTTATAATATTTTCTTCTTCTGCAAAATATTCTTCGTAATTATTCTCTTCATAATTATATTCATCTATTTTTGTTAAAACATATATCGAAATTATTATTAGAATTATTACTCCTATAATAATTATTATTTTTTTATTATTTTTTAATTTTTCCAAATAAATCTTTCCTTTCTTTTTCTTTTATTTTACTATTGAATTTTTAAAATACTTAATATATATTTATATTAGAGGAGATTTTATGAAACATATAAAAAAAGTATTTTGTATTTTATTAATAATTTTTAATATTATGATAGTATGTAATTTTAGTAATGCCAGTGAAATTAATACATACTCTCCAGTATGTTTACTCATGGAAAGTTCCACTGGTAAAATTTTATATGAAAAAGATATACATAAAAAAGTGTATCCTGCAAGTACTACTAAACTTATGACAGCTATATTAGTAATGGAGAATTGTAATTTATCTGATATTGCTACTGTTAATTCAAGCGCTATTGATATTGTTCCAGCTGGCTATTCTTCTGCTTATTTAAAAAAAGGAGAAAATTTAACTATAGAACAACTATTACATGTATTATTAATTCCATCAGCAAATGATGCTGCAAATGTATTGGCGGAACATGTTGGTGGTACAATTGAAAATTTTGCTAATATGATGAATCAAAAAGCCAAAGAATTAGGTTGTAAAAACACCAATTTTAAAAATCCGAGTGGCATACATGATGATAATCACTATTCTACAGCTTATGATCTTTCTATTATTACAAAATATGCTATGCAATTTCAAACTATAAAAGATATTGCAAATACTACAAAATACAATTTACCTAAGACAAATAAATATAATAGTGAAGACAGAATTTTCTATAACACAAACCTGCTATTATCACATCATTCTCCAGATGATTACTATTATGAATATGCAACAGGATTGAAAACAGGTTATACAAATCCTGCTAAAGATTGTATTATTGCTACTGCTAAAAAAGATGATTTAGAACTAATTGCTATTATTTTGGGTGCAGATGACAATATTGGAAATTCTATACCGAAATATTTAGATTGTAAAACACTTTTTGAATATGGGTTTAATAATTATTCTTTTAAAAGCATCGTAAAATCCAATTCTTTAATTAATCAAATTTCAATTCATGGTGGTACTAAAGATACAAAAAATCTTGATATTTTAGTAAAAGATGATATTAATATATTTTTGAATAATAATTTTAATACGGAAAATTTAACTTCTGAAATAAAATTAAAAGAAAATTTAATTGCTCCTATAAAAAAGGGAAGTGTCATTGGTGAAATTTCTTATACTGTAGATGAAAAGATTTACTCATCTGATTTAATTGCTGGAAATGATGTAGAAATAATTGACTTTATGCCAATATTCTTAAGAATATCAATTTTATTGTTTGTAATCTTTATTATAATTATTGTTTTAAAAAGAAGTTAGAAGTTTAATCTTCTAACTTCTTTAAAATATCTTCTCCTACTATAATAGTTATATCAATATTGTTCGAAGAATCCCCTTGTAATATGTTTCCGATTTTCAATACATTTTTTATATCCTCTGTAATATTTTCTGGTGCATTATTTCTATTTATTATTGTCGTTTTAGAAGTTTTAGAAGTACTCTCTGTACTCTTAATATTGTATCCCATTCTCTTCAATGTGTCTGAGACCTCATCAAATCTTTCCTCGTTTCCTATTCCATTAAGTAATTCTATTTTTATTTCCTCTTTTTCTTCATCACTTACTTCAGATTCTTCTTCATTTATATTGAAAAATAATTTATTTACCACTTTTTTTGTTTCTTCTTTGTCACTGCTATATATCCATACCACATTTGCAAATTCTGGTACTCCTGGTAAAACTGCAGTTTTTAAATTGTTTATGTTAAATTCAACTGCATATGGTATATAATCTTTTACTGCTTTAAAATCCAAATTTGTTTCAACATATTGCTCAGCAATATCTAATAAATTATTAATCTTTGTAACACTATTCCAACTTAATAATTTCTTTGCTAAAGTTTTTAAGAATTCCCTTTGTGTTTTCATCCTTCCAATATCTTCTTGTCCATATTCACTTGGATATGTACTTCCATCATTATTATGCCTAAATCTTACAACTTGCTCTGCTTTATCACCATCTAGCAATTGTTCTCCAGCTTTTAGGTGTATGTATAAATCCTGGCTACTATCATCATAATCCATATCTATCGGTACATTAAATGTAACTCCACCTATTTCGTCGACTAATACTTTTAAAGCTTCTGTATCTACCATTAAATAATATTTTACATTTATGCCTGTAATATCTGTTACATATTTCATAAGCTTTTGAGGTCCATTTTCTGTTTGATAAACAGCATTTATCTTGTCCCATGATGTAGCACTTGATTTATAATCTCCTATAAAGGTATCTCTTGGAATAGAAAGTAACGCTGCTGACTGATCCTTTGGGTCATATGAAGCTAATATTAAAGTATCTGTTAAATTTTGGCTTTTTCCTAATATCAAGCAATATATTTTATCCAAAGTCAATATTGTATCTTTATCATGCCCCATTGCTGTCATTAAAAGTCCTTTTGCTCCTCCACCATTTTTATACACTTTATATCCTAAAATTGCTCCTGCCAATAATATGATAAATAATATAACAAGAATAATTTTTTTACCTATACCTCTTTTTTTCTTTTTATTTTTTACTTCATTTATTTCTTTTGTTTTCAAATTTCTCACTCTTTCTTTTATTTTTATTGTACTTGTCTAGTATAACAAAAAAAAATGTAAATATCAATATACTTTTTTAAAAAAAAGTATAGACAAATTTTTAAAAATGTTGTATTATGGTAAAAATTAGGAGGTGGTAATTTATATTTAAATTAATTGATTACTTTTTTATTCTTTTCATTTTTAATCTTTTTATTGTTTTCTATTCAATTTACAATTTCTTTGATATCAATGTTTTCCACAATTTGCAAGGCTCAAAATTAAATATTAAAATTAAATAATGGAGGTGAAACTTTTATTAAACGTTTTATTTTTATTTTACTTTTATCTTTTACCTTGTGTTGCTTTGGTTTCAAAATTTTTTATCCCATTTTCACATCTAATTCAATTATTATTAATTATGGTTTGCATCCATTTGATATTTGTATTGAACAACCTTTACTCTGGAAATATATAAAAATTGCCTTTATATTTTCGTATATTTTTTCTTCTTTTATAATTTCAAATTCTATTTTTTTATTATTTATTAAACCATTTGATAAACCTAAAAAACTTAAAAAAAGTTCTATCCAAACAACTCACTTTTCACATAATCAGCTTTCTCTTTTTATTGGCAAAAATGTTTATACAAATGAAAAAATATATCTACCAGAAAAAGCATTATATCAAAATATTTTAGTAACAGGAACAATTGGTACTGGAAAAACAAGTAGTGCTATGTATCCTTTTACTGAACAATTAATTTCTTACAAATCAAATAGTGAAACCGAGAAAATAGGAATGCTTATTTTAGATGTTAAAGGTAATTATTGTAATAAGGTAAAAGAATTTTGTCATATATATAATCGTGAAGAAGATTTAATCACTATAGAATTAAATGGTAATTTTAAATATAATCCTTTACATAAGCCAAATTTAAAACCTTCTGTCTTAGCTCATAGGCTAAAAACTATACTTTTATTATTCTCCAAAAATAATACAGAATCTTTTTGGATAGATAAAGCTGAGCAAATTTTAAGTGAAGCTATAAAATTATGCAGGCTATATAATGACTATTATGTTACCTTTGATGAATTACATAAAATAATTACGGTTAATAATTATTATAAAGAAAAGATAGAAATTTTAAGGCAAAAATTTATTAATAATTGTTTTACATATGCAGAAACTTATGATTTACTCTCTTCCATCAATTTTTTTGAAAAAGAATTTTTAAATTTAGATTCAAGAACTCTTTCTATTTTAAAATCTGAAATTACTCGTATTACGAATAGCTTTGTCTCTGAATATGATGTATTAAAAACTTTCTCTCCCCCTAAAGATGAATTGAATTTCTTAGGCTTCGATGAAGTAATAAATAATGGCAAAATAGTTGTTTTAAATATGAATATTAGTGAATACACAATACTTTCTAAAATAATTTCTGCATATTTAAAATTAGATTTTCAAACTGAAGTTATGATGAGATTGGCAAATAACTTTGAAACTTCTAAAAGAAGTGTTGCTTTTATTTCTGATGAATATCATGAATATTGTACAGAAACAGATAGTAATTTTTTCTCTCAAAGTAGAGAAGCTAAATGTATTAATATTGTTGCTACTCAAAGCTATACGTCAATTTTAAATACTTTAAACAATCAGGCTACAGTTAAAATGATTGTTCAAAATTTAATAAATAAATTATGGTTCAGGACAGATGATATTTTTACAATAGAAGATATACAAAAACAAATTGGTAAAGAAGATAAGGAAAAATCCACTCACTCAATCTCTGAAAATGCTCAAAAAACTGTTTTTAGTTACTTAACTAACTCTTTAAACTCCAAAAATTCTAATATTTCTGAAACTTTAAGTACAAGTATTCAAACAGATTTTATATATGATACAAAGTTTTTTACTCAGGAACTTGAAAATTTTACATCTTTATGTTTCCTTTCTGATGGCAATAAAATTATAAAACCACAAAAAGTAAAATTATTACCATATTTTTTATATAAGGAGGATTTTAATGAAAATATTTATTAAAAAAATTATTTTTATTTTATTTATTTTTATTGTATTATTTAGCATTTTTAATTTTACATATTGTTTTTTTGATTCTACACCTAAAATTGTTACAAAGTTAAATGAAGCCTTTGAAACAATTGAGAGCTGGTTTATGAAGTTAGCAACTCCTGCAGCTGCTGTGGCTGTTGGCACTGGTGTTTTTATGAAGAAGTTTAGTTTCGGAGATGAAGAAAGAATAAGGATAGCAAAAAAATTAATTAGAAGTTCTCTTTTTTCATATGGATTTATACTAGCAATTGACTTAATATTATCTGCTATAAAAACTCTTATTGTATAGGTGAATTCTATGGAACAGCAAAATATTTCTTTCATGATTTTTGAAACTATCAATAATCTTTTAAATAACTTACTAACCTCTATAGATACTACGCTCTATGAAGTATTAGATGAATTAGTTTTTATAGATACTAATATATTAAAAGTTCCGTTCTTTGCAAAAATATTTGGAAGTTACTCTAACAATGGACTTTTGTTAATAGCTAATTCTTTATTAATTGCATTTGTTATATACTATGCAGTAAAACTTGCATATTCCAGTTACACCAGCCAGCCTATTGAATCTCCTCGTCATTTTATTCTAAAATTACTTATCTTAGGAATTTGCATTAATTCTTCATATTTTATATGTGAACAATTTTTAAATATAAATTATTTATTTTCTTCTTCCATTCAAGAATTGGGTCAATATATCTTTGGATCTTCTATTTCTTTTGCTAAATTAATAGAAAAATTAAATATTGATATTTATTCCACAAGTACTAATTTTAACATTTTTTCTTTTGACGGCATTTCTAAAGCCTTTATTACTATAAGCTTATTTAATTTAATTTTTTCATATGCTTTGCGATACATCTTGATAAAACTATTTGTCTTATTAACCCCATTCTCATTGCTCACTCTTTTAAATAATTCTACAAGCTGGTTTTTTAAATCTTGGATTAGATGTCTTTTTTCTTTATTAATAATGCAATCATTTATTGCTTTAATATTATTACTTATCTTTTCTATTAACTTTAATTCTAATACCTTATCAAAATTGACTTATTTAGGATGTATATATGCTTTAGTTCATATAAATTCATATATACGCCAATTGGTTGGAGGTATTTCTACAGATGTATCAAATAATTTTGGAATTTCTTCTAATTTTTTTAATCATAGGAGGATGTAATGAATTTTATTTTTCCACAAAATTATAACTTTAATAGTAAATTGTTTGGCTTTATAGATTATAATTCTTTAATATTAAATATTATTTGGGATGGTTTTATTTTTATAATATCAAATTCTTTGTTTAACAACCTAAGCGTAAAAATATGTATAATTATTATTTTATGCTTTCCTCTTCTTTTGTTTACTTTTGTCGGAATTAATAATGAAAACATTATTTATGTGTTTAAGTATGTAATCAAATTTTTTATAAAAAATAAACTTTATTTATTTAAATAATATTTTACTCCATTGTTTATTGTAAAAATATTTATAAAATGATATAATTTGACAAATGAACATTGGGAGGTAACTAATATTATGAAACTAGAAGATGCGGAAATATCACCTTTATTTTCTAAGACAGAAATACCAGATATATTTTTTTCTGAGTATCTTTCACAGGCAAATGGTGATTTTGTAAAAGTATATTTGTATTTATTATTTTTATCTAAATATGAAAAAGATGTGAAAATAAATGATTTATCTAAAAAATTAGTACTTCCTTTGAAGGTTATTCAAGATGCCTTAAAATATTGGGAGGATATTGGTGCTATTACTAAAAAAAATACTGGATATATTATAAATAATCTACAAGAGATAGAATTATATAAAATTTATAAGCCAAAAACCTCTTTGTCTGCAGAAGAATTAAAAAAATCTGCTGAAGGTCAAAAAAGAGCTCAGGCTATAGAATGTATAAATAATAAATATTTTTCTGGATTAATGCCTACTTCTTGGTATCCAGATATTGAATTGTGGTTTAAAAAATATAATTTTGATGAAGAAGTTATGATTGCTTTATTTGGCTACTGCTTTGATAAATCTGCTCTTCATAGAAACTACATTCAAACAGTAGCAGAAGCGTGGGCAAAAAATAATATTAGAACATTTACAGATTTGGACATGTATTACGAAAAACAAGAGAAATTAAATTTAATTGCTAATACTATTTCTAAAAAATTGAGTTTAAAAAGAAATTTGTCTCAATATGAATATGCTTATGTTGAAAAATGGGTAATAGACTTTAAATATAATTTAGATATTATAGAAATTGCTTTAAAACGCACTACTTCTAAGGCAAATCCAAGCTTTGATTATTTAGATAAATTGTTAAGTGATTGGCACGACAGAGGATTTACGACTACAGAAGAAATACAAAAATTCTTATTAGAAATGAAAGAAAAAAATAAAAATGTACAGAATTTAGAAAAAACTGCTGGCTATAACAAATATGAGCAAAGATCTTATGATAATTTAAACAATTTATACGCAAATGTTAAGAAAAAACAAGAAGCATAAGGATGTGAAACAATGAGTAATACCACTCTAAAAAATCTTTTAACAGAATATGAAAACAAAAGAATAAGAGCAATTAAGCTTGCTGAGCAGAGGAAAAAAGAGCTATATATTCAAAACCCTAAATTGCAAGAAATTGATGATAAGTTAAATGCTCTAGCCATTTCCACTGCCAAATCTTTAATAAATAAAAATGATTCTGAACTCTTAAAAAATTTAGAAAAAAATATTAACATCTTAAAAAAAGAAAAAATACTTATATTAAACTCAATTGGAAAAGATGAAAGTTATATTTTACCTAATTATGAATGTAAGCTATGTAATGATACCGGATATGTAATGCAAAATTCTCATTCTATTATGTGTAGTTGCTTAAAACAAAAAATATTTGATTTAGAATATAATAAATCAAATATTTATAATATTAAAAACCAGAATTTTAATAATTTTAATGATTTATTTTATTCTAATGTTGTAGATGAAAAAAAATATAAATCAGATATTTCTCCTAGAGAAAATATTAAATTGATAAAAGATATTTGTTTTAAATTTATTAATAATTTTGAAAACCCTGAAGAAAAAAATTTATTGTTTACTGGAAATACTGGTCTAGGAAAAACTTTTATTTCAAGTTGCATTGCTAATGAATTAATTAAAAAAAATAAAACTGTATTATATCAAACTGCTCCAGTTATGTTAGATACAATTATTGATTACAGATTTGGTAAAAATACTAATTCTAACATTTTAGAAAATATATTAACTGTAGACTTATTAATAATAGATGACTTAGGTACTGAATGCGTTAATAATATGAAATTTACCGAATTATTTAATATTATTAATACACGATTATTAAATCAAAAAAATATTACTAAAACCATAATTTCAACTAACTTAAGCTTGCAAAACTTGTATAATACTTATGATGAAAGAATTGTATCAAGAATTGTTGGTAATTATAATATATGTTATTTTTTTGGAGATGATATAAGATTTAAAAAAATCTGTGAATAATCACAGATTTTTATTATTATATAAAAGCATTCTTTTTATCGTTCATAATCTTCGGACTTCTTATCATTATATGGAGTTCCACATTTTCCTGCTCCTTCTCCATACAATATTTGAATAAGTTTAGTATCCATACCACTAGCTTCTGAAAATACGGCTTTTTCTAAATAGTCTCTTTCTTTAATCCTTTTACCTGATTTCATAATTTCTTCTATTATTTTTTCAAGTAATTCTTTCTTCTGTGCTAAAGATGTACTCCTATCTTGTACTATTTGTTGTATCTGTGGTCTTGCTCTAGTTGCTAGCGAATTAGCTTTACACTTATCTAATCTTTCCTCTATACATCTTCCAACATATTCAAAATACATTTCTGGACAATTCGGATCATCTATAGATAATAAAATATTAAATATTGATTCATTTTTTATAAAATTTCCATAGATTTGAGCAAGCCTGTTCTTTTCTGTTTCCTCCGGAATTTCATTGTCTGCCAAAGTATCAGCTAGTAATTGTATTTGTTCGAGATTTTCTATTAATATATTTAAACGCTCTTTTTTCTCTTCTATTATTTTATTACTCATTATTCACCTTCATCAGCAGATATTTTTTCTATACTTACTACTTTTCCCTCATTTGTTCTCATTAAAGTAACACCTTGTGTTGCCCTTCCTAAAATACTTATATCTTTAACATTTAACCTAATTACTGTTCCATTGTCTGTTATAAGCATAACATCTTCTTCATCTGTTGCAATTCTTATTCCTACTATGTCTCCTGTTTTAGGTGTTATTTTATATGTAATTACTCCTCTTCCACCTCTATTTTGCACTCTATATTCATCTAGCTCTGTTCTCTTTCCAAATCCATTCTCTGTTATAGCAAGAAGAGTTCCTTTTATACCTGAAACTATTGATTCCATTCCTATTACACTATCTTCTTCATCAAGTCTTATTCCTATTACTCCTTGTGCTGTTCTGCCGACAGGTCTAACATCCTTTTCATCAAAAGTAATACTCATACCTTTTTTAGTTACTAATACTACATTATCTTCTCCATCTGTTAATCTTACATCTATTAATTCATCATCATCTTTTAATGTAATTGCTAATAATCCCGTCTTTCTTGCTGAATTATATTCTGTAAGTGCTGTTTTCTTTATTAATCCGCTTTTTGTTCCCATCAACAGATATTTTCCTTCAGAAAAATTATTAATAGGTATAACAGCAGATATTTTTTCACCTGGATCTAAGCTTAATAAATTTACAATTGCTGTTCCTTTTGCAGTTCTTCCTGCTTCTGGAATTTCATATCCTTTTAATCTATATAATTTTCCTTTATTGCTGAAGAATAATATTAAGTCATGTGTTGAAGCTGTAAATATTTGTTTTACAAAGTCTTCTTCTCTAGTTGCTATTCCAGTTATTCCTTTTCCTCCTCTTTTTTGGCTCTTATATGTGTCTACTGGCATTCTTTTTATATACCCGAAATGAGTTAAAGTAATAACGCTTTGTTCTTCTTTTATTAAATCTTCTACATCAAGGTCACCTTCTGCTGCTACTATTTTTGTTTTTCTTTCATCACCAAATTTTTCTTTTATTTCTATTAATTCTTGCTTAATTATATCAAAAACTAATCTTTCACTACTTAAAACCTCTCTATAATATGCAATTAATTTCATTAATTCATTATATTCTTCATCTATTTTTTCTCTTTGCAAACCAGATAACGTTTTTAATCTCATATCCAATATTGCTTGTGCTTGTATATCAGAAAGTCCAAATCTTTCCATTAATCTTTCTTTAGCATCATCATAAGAATTCCTTATAATATTTATTACTTCATCTATATTATCTAATGCTATTTTTAATCCTTCTAATATATGAGCTCTTGCTAATGCTTTATCTAAATCAAATTGTGTTCTACGTAAAATAACAGTTTTTCTGTGTTCTATGTAATATTCCAAACATTGTCTTAATGTTAATATTTTTGGTTCTCCATTTACTAATGCAAGCATTATAATTCCAAAAGTATCTTGCATTTGTGTATTTTTATATAATTGATTTAATACTACTTGAGCGTTTGCATCTCTTTTTAGTTCTATTACAATTCTAACTCTATCTATTCTGTCTGATTCATCACGCAAATCTGAAATTCCTTCAATTCTTTTTTCTCTAACTAGTGCTGCAATATTTTCAACTAATTTTGCCTTATTTACTTGATATGGTAAAGAATTAACAATTATTCTTTGTTTATTATTACTCATTTCTTCAATTTCAGCTTCTGCTCTTACTGTAATTTTACCTTTTCCTGTTAAATATGCTTCTTTTATTCCTTCTCTTCCTAAAATTATACCTTCTGTTGGAAAATCTGGACCTTTAATTATCGATAATAATTCTTCATCTGTTACATTATCTTCGTCAATTATTTTTATAATTCCATTTATTACTTCTGTTAAATTGTGTGGTGGTATATTTGTTGCCATTCCTACGGCAATTCCAGAAGAACCATTAATTAATAGTGTCGGTATTTTTGATGGAAGTACAGTTGGTTCTTGTAACCTGTCATCATAGTTTGGCATAAAATCTACTGTATTTTTTTCTATATCTGTCAGCATTGTCTCTGCTATTTTTGCCATTCTTGCTTCTGTATACCTCATCGCAGCTGCTCCATCACCATCTATTGAACCAAAGTTTCCATGTCCATCAATTAATCTATATCTTAAAGAAAAATCTTGTGCCATTCTTACCATTGCATCATAAACAGAAGCATCTCCATGTGGATGATATCTTCCTAAAACTGATCCTACTGTATTAGCACATTTTCTGTATGGCTTGTCTGATGTTATCCCGTCTTCATACATAGCATACAAAATTCTTCTATGAACAGGTTTCAAACCATCTCTTACATCTGGCAAAGCACGAGATACAATAACACTCATCGCATAATCTATGTATGACGTTTTCATCTCTGTTTCTATATCTCTTTCTATAATATTTCCGTCACGTGATTCCATTTTTTTACCATTCCTTTCTGATGTTTTGTCTTTTATAATTATACTAAAACAAAAAAAATTATGCAAGAAAAACGCAGAAAAAACTCTTATTTAATAGTTATTAGACTAATATTTTACTTAATTCTAACTGTTCTGGTGTTAAATTAAAATCTCCTCCATTATTTTTTATAATTTTGTGTATATTTTCTATTTGCCTTGCCTGTTTTAATGTTTCTTCTAAGGGCATTAATTCTTTTAATTTTTCTTTTATTTTTTCATATTCTTTTTCCATTCCTTTAAAGTCTTTATCTTTGTAATATTCTCTCCAATTATTTTCATATTTAGATAATTTATCTAAATTATTTATTTGGCTTGTAAAATTATTTTCTATATTCTTAGAAACATTATCTAAAATAACATCTTTTCCTTTTCTTATCAAATTAGAAACATTATAAGGTATCAATCCTTTTTTTGTTACTTTCCCTAATACCACATCCAATGCTGTAGAAACACCATCTATAATGCCTCCGCTTTTTATAGCAGATTGAGCTTGAGATAAATTTTCAAAATTTCCTGTAAATATTCCAAGAGCACTTTTTCCTAAATTTATTGCTGAATTTATTGCTTTGTTTATCCCTTCTTTTAATCCTCCTTTTATTAAACTATCTTTTACTTCTATAAATTCATTTTCTATTAAGTCTGGTAAAACCCATCTTAATCCAATATCTATTGCTGAATTAATTGTTTTACCTAAAGTGGTTTCTAAAAAATTATTTTGCCTATTTTCTAAATTTTTTCCTTTTCCTATATTTGTACTTAATTCTAAATTATTCATCTTCTTTTCTAGTCCTTTCTAATATTTTATTTTTTATTATTTTTATAT
>OGYZ01000037.1_pt1 | contig 97067 bp, 80 predicted proteins | sample 1576681 | NCBI WGS metagenome assembly OGYZ01 (sample SAMEA3541480, study PRJEB24748) | human gut metagenome | biome: human gut; feature: human-associated habitat; material: faeces | place: China | collected 2012 | reverse complement strand
GAATATGTGATTCCTAGTAAGAAAGAGCTTGATGGATGGATTGAAAAGCAAATAAGGAAAGATCCTAAAATCTCAACAGGTCAATTGGCTCGAATGAGTCAGCGTAGTGTCATTACTATTAAACGTCATATTTCAAGACTGGGGCATATTAAATTTGTAGGTAGCGGTTTTAGCGGTCATTGGGAAATTTCTGAAGAATAAGTTTTTGGTAGAAGCTGTATTTACTTATTATGGCTCATGTTTTTATTAAAGTTGCGGATATTATATCATTGTATATCAAAAACCCTCCGTATAGCCTGAAACGATACGAAGGGTTTTTTGATTGGATTCTTTATAAGACTATTGAGCTGTCGTAAAATCCGGAGCGAGGAAATCTGCTGTCTTAGAGTTAAAATCCTCTAGCAAATTTCTTCCAGAATGTATCGGCCATTTCTTCCCAACGAAGGATAGTGGCTCCGGCAAAGTCGGCTGTGTATTGGGTTAGATAAGCCCGTGCTGCTTCTTCTCCTTTTGTCTGGGATAAAGTCTGATAACGGTTTTCTACGAAAGGCATTTCCGACAGTCCTTTCTCTTCAAAGTGAGCAACGGCAGATAATACTGTTTCTTTAGTCGCTCCCCAGCGGACAGTTGCCAGCTTGTTGGCTGTCCGGTATTTCCAGACGATGGCATCTTCCCGATGGGCTGCCTGTCCGCAGACTGCAAAGCAAGCGGGTAATGATGTCGTTCCCGAGAAAATCGGAATACGCGGACTTTGCCCCGGATTATCGAAAGAGATCCAAGCTACGCCACCCACGGCATCCGGCAACCAGCTTCGTAATTGGATTACGGTCGAATAAGAGCATTGCGGAACAGCCACCAGACGATTCTTCTGTACGGTGTTAGGTTTGATTCCGTTCAGCATGGTGATCATATCCGATGTCATCCACGGATTGGCAGCCGGACTGATAATCGTATCGGTCAGACCGGTTTCTTTATTCTTGGTTGTTACTTTCAGGTTCTTGGTCACATCAAATTCCGAACCGGCATACGTTTCGCGGAGTAGAGCCATCACTTTCTGTACTGATACGGCAGAGTCCGGTTTAACGCTGATAGGCAGTTCTTCCGCATCATACGAAAGATGCAGCGAAGGAGCCAGGGCATTCAGGATATAATATTCACGCAGGCTGAATGATTTCTTTTCGCCAAAATAATTTCCACCGGCATAGGCTTCCCAGAAACGGAAAGGCTTCTTACCGTCCCAGAATCCTAATTTCTTGGCTACTTCAAATACATTCTCCGAGGCCATGTAATGATCGGTATCTTTCAGGTCGAGCGTAGAAATACGGGGCACATTGGCCGATACGCCCACATGATCATCCGGGATACGTACAGCCGCCCAGACACCACCAATCTGATCCGGCCCTTCTCCAAAGACTTCGAAGTGCCATACTTCGTTAGGATCGGCAATGGTAAGACATTCACCCCAGTCGCCATAACCATATTTCTTGACCAGGTCGCCCATCAGACGGATGGCTTCGCGTGCGGTAGTACAACGTTGCAAGGCAATCTTGGCCAGTTCTTCGATCATGAACATACCTTTCTCGTTGACCAGCTCTTTCCGGCCGGAGATCGTCGTTTCTCCAATACCTAACTGTTTCTCGTTGAGGCAAGGATAAGACGTATTCAGAAACTGATAGGTAGAACGGGCTTCCGGAATAGATCCTTTCAGGGTCATACCGGTACGGTCATCAGGAGTCGTTGTATGCATCCGTCCCGAATAGATGGCTACGGTTGTATCTTTTTCATACTGGGCCGCAGGAACTACTTCCATCCAGGTACGATAGTTACCGTCGCACGTATGACTTGTTATGACCGAACCGTCGGTCGACGCCTTTTTACCCACCATGATACTTGTGCAACTTTCCGGATTCAACAGAGGAAACTGGGTTGCATATTCTTGGGCCAATAGAAAAGAGCAGCAGCAAATCAAGCTGATAGCTGTCAATACGTATTTCTTCATTCTGTTCTGTTATTAGATTTGTGCGGTAAAGATACGCTTTTTCAGGATAAGCCGGTATGTTCTGGAAGGGAAGAATAAAATAAAGGTTACCTTCCGATGCAGAAAGTAACCTTTATGAGTTGGTATGAATCGCTTATTTCTTTTTCCGTTTTTTCTCTCCGAAAGAATGTTTACCTGGTTTTCCGTTGGCTCGTTCGAAGCGTTTCTGGGCGGTACTACGGCGTTTGCGTTCTTTTTCCTTTCCTTTCCCTTCCCCTTTTTCCTGTGCTTCTTCAACGATGACACGCCGGCCGTCTACTTCGAAGTTGTTCATACATTTTTCTACCCGGCGGGCTTCCTTTTCTTCTACTTCGAAGAATGAGAACTTTTCCATCAGGTCGATCCGGCCGATCCGGACTTTTCCCGGAACACATTTGTTGACCAGTTCGATCAGCTGGTTGGTATATAGACCGTCGGTTTTTCCGAAGTTGATGAAGAAGCGGACAAACCCGTCTTCGGCTTTCCGTTTTCTTCCGCCCTCGCGGTCTTTCCGACTGGATTTTTCATCGATGGTTTCGATCTCGTCCGCGTCTTTGTAATAATCGATCATGCGGTTGAACTCCAGTGAAACCATACGCTTGATGATGTCTTCCTTGTCGAGCCATTCCAGCTTGCGGTAGATCTGTGGCATCAGTTCGGCGATCTCTTCTTCGTTTACCTTTACTTTCTCGATCTGATCGACCAGGTTGAACAGTTGCTTGGCACAGATTTCCTTTCCTGAAGGCATCTCGCCTTTCTCGAACTTCTTGTTGATCACCCGCTCTATTTCCTTGATCTTCCCTTTCTCACGCACATGACAGATAGAGATGGAAATACCTGTTTTTCCGGCTCTTCCGGTACGTCCGCGACGGTGTGTATATGATTCGATATCATCCGGTAAACCATAGTTGATCACATGGGTCAGATCATCTACATCCAGACCGCGGGCAGCGACATCGGTAGCAACTAATAACTGCAGGTTCTTGATACGGAACTTCTGCATCACATAATCACGTTGTGCCTGACTCAGTTCGCCGTGTAGCGAATCGGCATTGTATCCGTCCTGGATCAGTTTATCTGCAATTTCCTGTGTTTCCTTACGTGTCCGGCAGAAAATGATGGCATAAATATTCGGATAGAAGTCGGCGATGCGTTTTAATGCCAGGTATTTATCCTGGGCACGTACCATGAAGTAGATATCACGGATGTTCTTATTCCCTTCGTTCTTGTTCCCAATGACGATCTCTTTCGGATGATTCATGTACTGTTTGGTAATCGCTGCAATGCCTTGTGGCATGGTTGCCGAGAAGAGTAATATATTGCGGGATACAGGTACCTCAGCCAGGATTGCATTGATACTGTCGGTAAATCCCATATTCAGCATTTCGTCGGCCTCGTCCATGATGACATTACGGATATGACTCAGATCAACCGTCTTGCGGTTCATCAGGTCGAGTAATCGTCCCGGTGTCGCTACAACGACGTGAACACCACGTTTCAATGTCTTGATCTGGCTTTCAATGCTGGAACCTCCATAAACCGGCAATACGCGCAAATGATCTATATATTTGGAATAGTCATTCAAATCGTCGGCGATTTGCAAGCAGAGTTCCCGGGTCGGACATAATACCAACGCCTGAGGTTGATAATCTTCTACCTCGATTTTCTGTAAGATAGGCAGACCAAAGGCAGCCGTTTTTCCGGTTCCTGTCTGTGCCAAAGCGATAACATCATTATCTTGTCCCAGTAAATAAGGAATCACTTCCTCTTGTACGGGCATCGGGGAAACATACCCCAGTTCCTGAATTGCCTTTAATATAGGTGCGGCAACTCCTAATTCTTCAAATGTTTTCAAATTCTGTTTGTTAGATGATTATAAAAACGGATCGTTTTCAGCCTGCAAAGATAGATAATTATTATGAGTTCTGATCTATTTCAGCAGGAGATCTTTCAGACGGTCTCTGTTTTTACCAGATATTTTCAGTCCGGTTTCCCGGTAATTGTCAAATGATCCGTAACGGTTTTCGATTTCCCGGTAGGCGATGTTCAGGAACGATTCGTTGACAGAAAGCAAGACTGTCATCGTCTCTTGCGCATCCGTACTTAACGCTGAAACCGTTTTTGCCATGAAGCTGGGATCAATATACCGGTTGGAACTCATATATTCCTGCGTGATCGATTCTTGCGGAATGTCTAGCATAGAGAAAAGCAATGAGATGAAAAGGCCGACTCGGTCTTTGCCTAACTCTCCGGATATCAGGATCGGATAATTCTTCTTGTCAAGCAAGATGCGGAAAACGTCTCCTAGATCTTCTGTATTATTGGCGATAAAACGGATATAAGCATCTTCCATGAAGAGTGTTCCGTCCCGTTTGCGTACTTTGTTCTCCAGGATACGTTGGTTCATCTCCTCTTTGTTTCCACAGGGAATGGGGATATGGATAATCTGTGTGTTGGGGAAATAAATGGGTTGCTCTTTTACTTCGTGAGCCGTCCGCAAATCAATGATGGTTTTTATACCTGCCTCAATGAGCCGGATGGAATCTTGTTCGGAGAAGTTGTGAATATTTCCCGAACGGTATAACTTGCCCCATCTGACTTGCCTTCCTTTCTTCGATTTATAACCACCGACGTCACGGAAATTCTGGATGTTATCCATAAACGTATAGCGGGCTGCTACGTCTTGAGGAGAATGATCGTTGAAGGTAATCCGGAAATATTTACGCTGGATATTATCGGAGGTGATATAACGGATAAATCCGTCTTCGATGGAAGTAGATGCGGCAGGATGGTTCATGTCGAATTTATCAGGAACATCCGACACATACAACTTCGCTATCCCTTTTATTACCGGATTCGTCTCCCATTTGATAATGTAATTGCCAATTTCATCCCGGACACACAACGCCCTCACGTCACACGATTCGGACTTGCATCCGAATAATGCCAGCAAACATGTCAGTATACCTAGAATCTGTTCTTTCATCACCATTCTCCCAACTTCTATCTATCTTTACAAAGATAGAAAATCCCCCCAATATCCCCAATTTCTTATGTTTATTTAAGTTTCACTTGGGTTCCTCCATATTTGTTGGCAAAATCCGAGGAAATATAGTTGTCGTAACTTTGACAAACTTCGGCCGAGAAATCAATGCCACATTGGATGATTTTCTGCCATTTGTCTTTGTCCAATGTAGGCAGATCCTGTTTCCGTACCTGATATTTCAGTAGTCCGTAAATGATACCGGCATTGAAATTGTCACCGGCTCCGATGGTGCTGACGGGCTGAATGGTCTGAGCATCGATATGAGACGTGAAACGGCTGGTTCGCAGATCCACTCCGTTGGCTCCACGGGTTGTCAGGAAGTTATCACAATAGAATTGAACATGATCCTGATAAACCCGATCCAGGTCTGTCAGTTTGAAGAGGTTGTAAAAGTCTTCATCCGATCCCCGTACGATGTCGGCAAACTCGAAGTTCTCCAATACCGTAGGCATCACATGAATGGCTTCATGGGCATGCGCCTGCCGGAAGTTCGGGTCGTAATACAAGATTGCTCCGCGTTCTTTGGCATATTCGAGGAATTCATAGACCCGTTTCCGTAAAACGGGATTCAGGGAGTAATAGGAGCCGAAGATGAAGATATCGTCTTTCTCGATCGGAGGAAGAGGCACTTCCAGGCGTTGCTTCGGATAGTCTTTGTAGAAGGTATATTGAGCATCTTGGTTTTCATTCAGAAATGCCAGCGACAAAGGACTTTTTCCATCCGGGAAACGATCTACATACCGGGTAGAGATATGATTCTCCTGCATGAAATTCTGGATGATATCTCCTACTCTGTCATTCCCGATTTCACTGATGAAAAGAACATCTACGCCTAATCGTCCCAATGAGACCAACCCGTTGAATACCGATCCGCCTGGTACAGCTGCATGGGGTTGATTTCCCCGGAAAATAATATCCAGTATTGTTTCTCCAATTCCTATTACCTTTCTCATGTTTCCTCACTTGTTTTGCATTTGTTTCTCGTGGAAATCGAATTTACTCCTCGTTTGTTTTGCAAACGAATCCGCCGAGAAACGTATGAACTTGATTTTATTCCTGTTTGCTTTGCTCACGGCTTTTCGATCCCAGGTAACCTCCATGATGACGTTTGGCATAGTCGGTGTTGGTGAAACCGATTCGCTTCATGGTGCTGACTACCAGGATATCACCGATGACGGTCATGACTGTCGTTGAGGTTGTCGGAGTCAGTCCTAACGGACATACTTCGGCCGGAGCTCCGGTAGGCAGACAGACTGTAGCTTCTTGTGCCAATTCACTTTCCGGGTTGCCTGTGATAACGATAAACTTCATATTCGGTACCAGTCCGCGGGTCAGAGAGACCAGCTCTACCAGTTCCCGTGTTTTACCGGAGTTGGAAATCAATAACATGATATCGTTGGCTTGGACAATACCCAGATCGCCATGTTGGGCTTCGCTCGGATGCAGGAAAAATGCCGGTGTTCCTGTCGAACTGAAAGTCGTTGCGATGTTCATGGCAATTTGTCCGGCTTTGCCCATTCCGCTTGTTACCAGTTTACCTCCACGTGCGTGCACATACTCTACAATCAGATTGACGGCCTCCGCATAATTGGAAGACACGGGAATGTTGTGTACGGCATTCGCTTCTTTCTCTAAAATAGATGAGATTTCGTCTGTCATCATGATTTTTTACACTTGTTTGATCTACTGAAATACAAAAATACATCTTTTTCTGTAACTCCCAGCATTCGGCTTCTTTTTCCACGGATTTATCCTGCCGCGTACATGATGGCGGGAAGGAATCAGAACAAAGCTGATATGGCAAGACCTGTGCTTAAATAATTCAGACGTTTCCCGCTGTCAAAGTAAGGCAGACTGGTATACACGTAATCCAGATAAAGCCGTAGTCCCATGGCTGGTGAAATCTGTGCCAGGATAGAGGTTGCTGCCGTTCCGGAAATTCCTTTATGGAGAACATCGTGATTATATAGCAGTTGGCAGTAACCGACTTCGACCTTTGAGTTGAGGAAAATACGGGGTATGAGCCGGTAGGAATACCCGGGTCCCATACTGAACGACGTAGCACCTACAATACCTTGGCCTTGGGTTAGCTTGGCCGATAAAATAGCCGCTTGAAGATTTAGTCCCCAACCGCTCTGCAGGTAATAGGCTACCGAGATGGTTGTATTCAATCCCTGATACGACGTCAGTTCTTTTCCGTCCATGATTATTTGTCGGGGAAACAAGGAGCTGTAGCCCACGGAATATTCGATAAAGGAAGGAATACGGGTATAAGAGGCATCGTCGTCCAGTACGTCGAATAAAGGCTTCTTACGGAAAATCAGGTCGGATAAAAGGTAACCTACTTCCGTTGACATGATACCGATACCGGCTCCAGCCAACACATCCGACAGCCAATGGCGGTTGTTCATCATCCGTCCGGTTGCAACCAAGGTAGCAGCCGAATACGCACCGATACCAACCCATGGACTTAAATCCTTATACTCTTTGTATAACATGGTGGCGGCCATAAAAGCCGTTGCCGTATGACCCGATGGAAACGAGTTGTTCTTGCGTTGGTTGGGACGTTCCCGTTTGACTGTATATTTCAATCCGTTGACAACACCTGCCATCAAAGCGGCAGAGATCACATCGGCTGTCATCATCTCTCCCCAGGTACTTCTTCCTTTGACACCTGCCAGTTTCATTCCGAACATGGCTGCCATCGGGGCATATTGCAGGTAATCATCAAAGTGATTGGAAAAGGATGACATGTTCACCTGTCGGGTTTCTTGGATTCTCTTGTCGATGGAAGTAGCCAATGCACTGGCAAACAACAGCGGAACGCCTTGCTTGGTTATCTGGTAGGCCGACGTCCGCTGTAGTTTTTGAATTCTTGACAGGTTGTCCTGTATATCCAAGGTGTCGGAAGTAGAAGCCCATGTCGGACTCACTGTAACGAGCAGGCTGAATACAGCCTATAAAGCCCTCCATCTTATCGTCCGATTTCCTGTTGATGAAAGACACTTATTCTTCATGCATTCTACTTGACATATATAAAGTTCGAATTTGCGCTTGGGTGTCAGAACCCGACGATTCCCGTTTATTTCCAATCGCCATTGTCTTTGATTAACTGAACCAACCGTTCAACGGCTTCTTCTTCGGGGATATTCTTGACAAGACATTCTTTCCCCTTGTACAGGCTGATCTGGTTACGTCCGGCTCCTACATACCCATAATCGGCATCGGCCATTTCACCTGGTCCGTTGACAATACAACCCATGATGCCAATCTTCAACCCTTTCAGGTGCGAAGTCGCTTCTTTGATACGGGCAATGGTTGTTTGCAGGTCGTATAACGTACGTCCGCAGCTCGGACAGGAAATGTATTCTGTTTTACTGATACGGACTTTGGCAGCCTGCAGAATTCCAAACATGGTCTGATCAAGTATTTGGGCAGGGACCGTATCATCATGCAGCATGATACCGTTTCCGAATCCATCAAGCAGTAAAGCACCCAAATCAGCTGCTGATTTCAGCTGGACAGATTCGATATCCGGTTCGTTGTATTCGCGGTGAAGGATAACCGGTACATCTACTCCAGCCTTCATCAGGCGGTGCATGGCTGCCCGTTGTTCTCCCAGACCGTTACGGCGGTGTGTGCTCAATACGACTACAACCGTTTTGTCTTTTCTCAGAATCTCCAGGATATCATCCGTCAGATCCGGATAAGTCAGCCGGATAAACTTCAGCGGAGACTCGTAGTTTTTCATTTCTTCTGCTTCTGAAGCAATAAAGTAAGGGAATGCATTGGGACGTGGTTTCCAGAACTGGGCATCTACCAGCAGACGGAATGTGTCCGGTAAGTTTTCGGGATTCTCCTGACCGATGTAAATGAAATCGGGCATGGCTTCATAATTGAACTCAAAATCCCCTTGTGCCCGGTCGGAGATGACGACTGGCAGAAAATCAGAACCAATCTTTTCTACCCCACGCGTTTTCCGTTTCAGACAGGCTATCGGATCATAGCCGGGAGCCAGTTCTCCGACAATCGGCTGATGTCCCTGGCGTTCCTGAATGTAGTTGACCAGTTTTTGTGCTACGGGCATTTCAGCTTCCGGATCTTCCGTGAGCGATACCCGTACCGTGTCTCCGATACCGTCGGCCAAAAGTGCTCCGATACCTACGGCGCTCTTGATACGGCCGTCTTCGCCGTCACCAGCCTCTGTTACTCCCAGATGGAGCGGATAACTCATGCCTTCCGCTTCCATGGTCTTCACCAATAGGCGGACTGTCTTGACCATGACTACCGGATTGGAGGCTTTGATCGAGATAACCACGTTCGGAAAGTCTTCATCGCGGCATATACGCAGGAACTCCATGCATGATTCTACCATTCCGTGTGGTGTATCACCATAACGGCTCATGATCCGGTCGGACAACGAACCATGGTTCACACCAATACGGATCGCGGTGTGATGTTCTTTACAAATCTGGAGGAAAGGAACGAAACGGTCGCGGATCTTCTGCAGTTCGGCAGCATATTCCTCATCCGTATATTCCTGGTGGCTGAAGGTTTTTACTTTATCCACATAGTTTCCCGGATTGATACGTACCTTCTCTACCTCGACAGCCGCTGCATCTGCTGCTTTCGGGTTGAAATGGATATCGGCCACCAAAGGCGTCGTATATCCCTGCTCATTCAATAGACGGCGAATGACACCCAGGTTGTGCGCTTCACGTTCGCCCTGAGCCGTGAAACGGACATATTCTGCTCCGGCTTCGATCATCCGGATGGCTTGTTGTACGGCAGCATCCGTGTCCATGGTGGAAACATTGGCCATTGACTGGATACGAATCGGATAATCACCACCCATTGGGGTGTTTCCGATCTGAACTACCGACGACTGACGACGGTTGTAATTGAAATAATCCATGTGTTCCTGATAAGGTAGAGACGCAAGGAGTTGCGTCTCTACTTGAAATTAATTGGTTTTGTATTTGAAAGATACTTTTGCCAAATCTTCGTTGGCCTTTACAATCTTCTTTTTCAAATCTTCCTTGTATTGGGCCAATTTTGTTTGTAATGCTTCATCGCCTACAGCCAGCATCTGTACGGCCAGGATACCGGCATTCAAGGCTCCGTTGATCCCTACGGTAGCAACCGGAATTCCCGGAGGCATCTGTACGATAGCCAGCAAGGCATCCATACCGTCGAGCGTCGAATTGATAGGTACACCGATGACAGGAACAGTCGTCATGGAAGCAATGACACCACACAGGTGAGCAGCCATACCGGCAGCCGCGATGATGACACGGATACCTCTGTCTTTGGCTCCCTTGGCGAATTTTTCTACTTCTTCCGGTGTACGGTGGGCAGACAATGCATGCATCTCGAACGGGATTTCCATCTCATCGAGAAACTTGGCTGCCTTTTCCATAACGGGCAGATCCGAAGTACTGCCCATGATGATACTAACAACCGGCGTCATCTTATTTCGCGATTAATTGTTCATATTCAGCAGCCGACAATAATTCATCCAGTTCTGCTGCATCCGATACGTTTACTTTAATGATCCATCCTTTGCCATAAGCATCTTCGTTTACCAGCTGAGGAGCATCTTCCAATTCCGGATTTACTTCCAATACTTCACCCGTAACCGGCATGAACAGGTCAGATACAGTCTTAACGGCTTCGATCGTACCGAATACTTCTTCCTTGTTTACTGTTTCACCTTCTGTTGTGATATCTACATAAACGATTTCACCCAATTCGCTTTGTGCATAATCGGTAATGCCAACGTATGCTACGTCGCCATCAACGCGGATCCATTCATGATCCTTTGTGTACTTTACATCTGTAGGAAAATTCATATTTCAAGTGTTTTAAATGAAAAAATAGAAATAACTTAATAATGAAGATATATAAATACCTGTAAATCCTAATCCGAAACCTGCATAGACCTGTGCCGGCGTATGCCTTTGCAGAATCAGGCGGGACGTACCCAAACAGCCGGCTATCAGGAACCCGATGATAAAGCCTCTCCACGGGTTGAGTGCATAGATTTGGGCAATTCCCATGATACCTCCTATCAGTCCGCCGATACCGATCATGTGGGCACTGATCTTCCATCTAAAATTAATTCCCATGGCGATCAGCATGACTGCTGCAGTACCGAACAGGATGACAACCAGCCAGAATGGCAATAACATCCGTAACAGGAAAAAGGCACAGGCCACGATCGAAGCGACGTAGAGCAAATAAGGCAACGTGCGTACACGACGATTGGTCAGGGCATAATCACCAGCATTGCCATATTTGACCAGCAGGAAAATAAAAATAGCCGGGACGACTGCTGTCATCAGAAAGACCCCCGACAGGATCAGCAACTTCATCTGAAGCGGATAAACAGCCAAATATGTGCTGGCAAATGCCAACGCGACTCCGTAAGTGACCATCAGCAACGGATGAAAGGCGATCGACAATATATTTGCTATTAATCTCATAAATTGCTCCTTTAGATTTCTTTCCGAAGACGGGCTACCGGAATACCCAGTTGCTCGCGGTATTTGGCTACCGTACGGCGGGCAATGACATATCCCTTCTCTTTCAGGATAGCAGCCAGTTCCTCATCGGTCAATGGTTTCCGTTTGTCTTCGTTATCCACATGCTCCTTTACGATCTTCTTGACTTCGCGGGTTGAGATTTCTTCTCCGCTATCGGTCTGCATGGATTCAGAGAAGAAGTATTTCAGCGGATAAATACCGAAGTTGGTCTGTACGTATTTACTGTTGCTGACTCTCGAAATCGTAGAGATATCGTATCCGCTCCGTTCTGCCACATCTTTCAGGATCATCGGATGGAGTGACGATTCATCCCCCGTCAGGAAGAAGTCTTTCTGTAAGTAGATAATGGCTTCCATCGTGCGTTGTAAGGTCTCCTGACGCTGTTTGACCGCGTCGATGAACCATTGGGCCGAATCGAGTTTCTGCTTTACAAATTGTACGGCATTCTTCCGGTCGCTGGTCTGATTGGCCTTGTTGCTCGTATAGTCGTGAAACATATCGACATATTCCTGATTGATGCGTAAATCCGGAATACCCCGGTTGTTCATCGACAACGTGATCTCACCATTGTTCGAATCGACGATAAAATCCGGTATGATCTGGCTCATGGCTGTTTCCATCGTTCCTCCCCAGGCAATACCTGGCTTGGGATCTAGGAGCGTAATCTCACGGATACTCTTTTTCAGGGTCTCTTCCGAGATGTTCAGTCCGCGTAGTATTTTATCATAATGCTTCCGGGTAAATTCCTCGAAATAATCAGTCAGGATCCGGATGGCAATCCGTGTCTCCGGTGTCTGTTCTTTCTTCTGTAATTGAATTAGCAGACATTCCTGCAGATTACGTGCTCCTACACCATAAGGCTCGAAATCCTGGATGATCTGCAGGATGGGATAAATATCTTTTTCCTCCACATCCAGACCTGCCTGGAAAACCAGGTCGTCTGCTATGGCCCCCAGATCACGACGCAGATACCCGTCGTCGTCAATATTCCCGATGATGTATTCGGCTGTTTTCATTTCTTTTTCAGGAAGATTGCGTAAACGTAATTGCTGGATCAGGAATTCGTTCAACGACTCACTGACCGAAAATGGGATATCTTCTTTCTTTTCACTCCGTTCACGTATTTCCTGCAATTTATATTCCGGGATATCATCTTCCGACATATAATCACCCAATGACAGATCTAAGTCGGCGTCTGATTCTCCGCCTTCCGTATTGTCCCTGTCATCCGGATCGGTATGTTCTGCGGTATCAAAATCATCTTCCGGCACGTCCTTGCCTTCTTCCAAGGCAGGATTTTCTTCCAGCTCATGTTTGACTTTCTCTTCCAACTCAATAGCAGGAAGTTCCAGCAAGCGGATCAATTGAATCTGCTGGGGAGAAAGCTTCTGTTGAAGCTGTTGACGTAACTGTTGTTTTAACATATCAAATTATCGTTAGCCTGAATGATTATGCAAATATAGTTTTTTATAGACAAATCCTTTCGTCTTTTTCTTGAAATTTCTTGTATAGCCAGGATTCAATCTGTAAGTTTGCAATATGCGTTGCGGTTCATAATCTTAAAAACTAACATATATGTGGAAAACATTTTGCTTGTCCCTGTTAGTAGCAGGACTATTTTCATGCCAGGAGGGGAAACGTTACCAGTCGTTTAAGCCCGGTGAAATCTGGCTCGATAACACGGAGGTGCATATCAATGCCCATGGAGGAGGCATCCTGTACGATGGAGGCCGTTATTATTGGTTTGGTGAACATAAGACAGAGGGTGAGGCAGGCAACCGGGCCAATGTGGGGGTTCACTGCTATTCATCAGACGATTTGTACAACTGGATAGATGAGGGCATCGCTTTGACGGTAGAACCCGAAGGCTCGGGTAGCCCGATCGAAAAAGGTTGTATCCTGGAGCGTCCGAAAGTTATCCATAATGCCAAGACCGGGAAATATGTGATGTGGTTCCATCTCGAACCGAAAGGAATGGGATACCGGGGTGCACAAAGCGGAGTGGCTGTCAGCGACCGGGTAACGGGTCCGTATCGCTTCTTGCATGCCGGACGTATCAATGCCGGGAAATGGGCTGAAAATGCTTCAGACGAGCTGAAAAACGCTCCAGTGCCTGCGTTGGAAGATGCCTATTCCGGAGGAAGTCTGCCCGGACATCCTGATTCGTTGAATATCCATAAGCGTGACCTGGAAGGGGGACAGATGGCCCGTGATATGAATCTGTTTGTCGATGACGACGGTAAAGCCTATCACATTTATGCGTCGGAAGAGAACAGTACCTTGCAGATTGCTCAGCTGAATGATGACTATACCGATCACAATGGGGTGTATGTCCGTTGTTTTGCCGGTCGTTTCATGGAAGCTCCTGCCATGTTCAAGCATAACGGGAAATATTACCTGATGATGTCTGGCTGTACAGGCTGGGCTCCTAATGCAGCCCGTTCGGCGGTAGCCGATTCTATCCTGGGCGAATGGAAGGAGCTGGGAAATCCGTGTATGGATGCCGATTCTGCTACGACCTATCATTCGCAGAGTACGTATATTCTCCCGATGCCCGGACATCCGGACAAGTTCATTTATATGGGCGACCGGTGGACTCCCGAGAATGCGATTGACGGTCGTTATATCTGGCTCCCACTGGAATTTGAAGGCGAACGTTTCGTCATTCATTGGCAGGATGAATGGAAGATGTAAAGATAATGAAGAAAGGGGCGGTTCCTCCCGGAACTACCCCTTTTACATGATACAAGTTTTATTATGAGTTTGTGTGTGTCTTTTTATTCGGCTCCTTTGCAAGTGATGTCTGTTGCCAAGGTGATATAGTTCAGAACAGAAGTACCTTCTACCAATGCATCTTCTGTTTCAGCTGTTTCAGTTGTCAGACACATGCCTTTTCCGGCTACCAGGGCATTGTAGATAGAAGCTTGTGTACCGGCACGTAAGCGGATACCTTGTTTGCTACCACCGTTACCGATCAATGTCAGGTTAGCCAATGTCGGATGAGCAACCGGAGTAGCGGCGAAGTTATCACCGTTGTTGTCACATTCCATCAAGCAGTCACAGTCATAACCCAGTGATTCTTCTGCTTCCTGGTAAGCTACCATGAACTGACCGTTACCGTTCCATCCTTCTGTCCAGTCGAATGAGTCATCGCTGCAGCTTACGGCGATTACATTTTTCACGTTTACGCTACCACCGAAGAATTCGAAACCATCATCAGATCCTTTGTATGCCTGGCAGTATTCGATGGTCGTACCATTACCCACGCCGTAGAATGTGAATCCGTTGGCTTCGTGTTCTGAGTCGAATGCATAACCACTGTATTCGATACGCAGGTATTTCAATACACCTGAGTTGTCTGCATCATCGTTGCCACCATAAGTTGCGTCACCGATTTCAGATTTACCTGTACCGCCTTCTACATTCGAATGTGCCTTACCGCAGATGTGGATACCACCCCAGGCTCCGGCTTCTTTCTTGGTAGCTGTCATGACGATTGGGTTTTCGGCTGTACCTTCAGCTACGATCTTGGCTCCTTGCTGGATCAGGATATAATCTACTTTGTCATCGTCGGCTTCTGCTACGATGGTAACGCCTTCCGGAATAGTCAGGGTAGCGCCAGTCTCTACAATATAGTCACCGCTTAACATGTATTTTTTGTTGGCTTCCAATGTCTTGTCTTCCGACAGGGTACCGGTCAGGGTTTCTACGGCTTCCTGATCAGCCTTGTTGTCACCGCCTTCTTCGGTTGTCAGTGTCCATCCGGCTGTCCAGTTGTTGTCGGCTGAGACAGCTCCCTGATAAGCGGCTGCTGTAAAGAAGCTGTTTACGCTTGGCATATCCGCTCCGCCATCGATGGTTCCTACGAACAGGTTGCTGAAAGTATTGCTGAAATCGAAGTTGATGGTATTGTGATTTGCTTCAGCCTGGAATAATTCAGAAGAATAACCGGTTGCTTCACCGTCCGGGTTTTCTGTACCATCTGTATTGGGATTGTCTGTTGGATCGTCTTCGTCACATGATGTGAAAGCAATCATGGCTGAAATAGCTGCCATGGATAAGAATTTCAAATTAGATGTTTTCATACCTGAATTTTTTTTGAATATGTTATTAATATCTTACTAGTTAGCTGATTTGTCTTTATAAAGCGTAGCTGAATCCGATTTCGAATCCGGTACCGCGCTTGAACCGTTCCACTTCCAGGTTATCGCCGTTCTTTGTCTCCTGCTTGAATACGATGTCCTGGTTCAGCAGATCGCTTACTTCCAGTTTCAGACTGAAGTGATCGTTCAGTTTGTAGCTGGCTACGAAGTCGAGGGTATGTACCGGCAGCTGTTTCTCATCTCCCAGTCCGGAGATACCGACTGCGTGGATACGCGGACCCTGCAGGTTGTAAAGCAAGGTAGCTGTCAGCGGATTTTCGTTCTTGATCGTCGGTGAATAGGTGATATCGGCGTTCAGCAGGTAGGGTGAAGCTCCCTGGAGGGCACGTTGGTCGTTGGTATAGGCGCCTCCGTCTTCCGGCAGTTTCACGTTGGTGTACATAAACGAACCGTTCATGCCTACCCGGACATCCCGGATCAATTCACGTCTGAATTCGATTTCCACACCGGCTGCGATACCTGTGCTGGCATTCTGGAATGAGTGAACGGCTGCTCCTCCCGAGAGGGTCTGTGTCCGTTCGATCGGGTCTTGCAGTACCTTGCCATAGCCGGTTACGGCAATCATGTTGTTTACGTTGTTCGAATCAAAGAACTCATACCGCAAATCCAGGTTGTAGTTGTATCCGTTCTTCAGATCGGCGTTACCACGGATTTGAGAAGAACCGTAGGATTCCTGATAAAGGAACGGGGCCATTTCGATGAACGACGGACGGGTTACGGTACGTGATACCGACAGACGCAGGCTGTTGGACATATTTCATATTCACGGTCGGGAACAGGTCATCCGAGTTCAACTCGTTCCGTTTGGCTTGTCCGCCGTCGGTAGCATAGTTTACCCATTGTTCGCTCCGTTCGTAACGTAATCCTACGTTCATCATGAAGTTTTCCATCGGATAGAATTCCGTTTCAGCAAAGGCGGCGTAGATCGTATGTCCTGCCTCGTATTGGTCTTTGGGCTGCTGGTCACGGTTGATGACGATCGTACCGTTCTGCACATTGTCATATCCCATGAAGTTGCTGGTGATATAGGTATCCGTAATTTCCGGATTGAGTTTGCTCAGGTTGTAATAGAAACGGGTTGAGTTGAAATCGCGCTGTTTGTCTTTATAGACAGCTCCGAAGCGAAGGAAGTTCTTGTCGCTGAAGCGATAGATGGAACGGATGTCTCCTACCCATTCATCCTCGTTCAGGGCTCCGAAGTAGCGCATGGTTTCCTGTCGGTTTAGTTTAAAGAGCTTCAGCTCGTCTCCGTCTTTCTCGAACATCAGCTGACGGCGGTCCGGTTCGTTGCTTCCGGTCTTGCTGTACGATCCGCTCCAGTTCAGTTCCCACTGGCTTCCGAACTCATGGTGTCCGTTGATCTGGTGGTTCTGTAAGGAGTAGATGTGGGTTGTATTGTTGTTGCCGATCAGGTTATGATCTTCGTAGTCGGTACCTTCCCGGCGCATATACGTATCTACAATGTTGCGGGAGTAGAAGAACGTATATCCGATCCGGTCGGCGGTACGTAAGGTATATGACAGATTGGCCAGAGCACCCAGCTTCAGCTCTTCTGCATAACTGTTATAATTGAATAGGTCTAGTGTACTACCTCCTGCCTCCAGGGTACGGAAGAAAGCATCCCGCATGGTCTGCTGTCCGTTGCTGGCAGAAAAAGAAGCCAGCAGGCTCAGAGTCTGGTCTCCTACCGCCCAGTCTTTTCCTCCGGCGATGTTACCGCTGAAATTAGGCAGACTGATTTTTTTCTTGACATCGAAGGTGGTGTTGAACGGATTTTCATTTTTGACAGCCGTTTCAAACTCGGTTTTCTCCATGTTGATGAAACGAGAGTCGATTCCGGGATTCTTGAACAGCGACTGTGCCCGGTCCATCGAATAGAAATCCTGCAAGAGGGTATTGAACTGGCCTCCCATATTGAAACCGATGTTGAAGAAGTCCCCTCCGGTACTTTCTTTGGTACTGATGTCAATATGAGCCCCTGAATAATCGGCAAAGGTATTGGCTTCATACACTTTGCTCACAGTGATGTTTTTTACGGTCGATGTTGGAAACAGGTCCAATGGAATCAGCTTGTTGTCGGGGTTGGGCGAGGCTATCGGAAGCCCGTTCAATGTCGTCGTGCTATAGCGGTCTCCCAAGCCGCGTACAATCAGTTGTCCGGCCGAGGCGATCGAGATACCGGTAATCTTCTTGACACCTTCCTCTACGTTTGAAATACCTTTGATAGACATTTCTTTTGATCCGATGTTTTCTACAGCTACCGATGCTTTTTTACGTTCCAGCAGCAGAGCCTTCTCTCCTTCCAGGTTTTTACGGGCTACGACTGTTACCTCGTTCAGCTGTTTGTCGTCCGAGCTCAGGGTGATCTCCAGGTCCTGTGCCTTGGTTGCATCCACCGGTATTTCCTGTGTCTGATAGGATACATACGAAATGATCAGGGTATAGGATTTGTTTTCCAGTTCGGGCAATTCAAACTTACCGTCGAAGTCGGTAATGGTTCCCATTGTCGTTCCGGCTACCTGGATAGTAGCTCCGATCAAAGGTTCTTTGGTGACTTTGTCGACCACGGTTCCCTTGATGTTTTCGGCTTGTACAAAAGCCGTTGTTGCTGAAAGCGTCAGTAGTAAAGAAGCTAATTTATGCATCGTTAATCAATTATTCTCGTTTTCATTTTTCACACTGCAAAAGTAGAGGCACCCTGTTTCTTCAGCGTGTCAATCAGTTTATGATTGCTTTACATTCGTGTGTGAATCCTGTTTCAGATATTTCATTTTCGTTAATACAGCAAGGGGGAATTGTTAATTATTAATTCGTGCCGTTTTCATTTTCCTTCAAAAAAACTATTTTTGCACTTCATAAAAGAAAGATCGAATGAAAGTACAGATTATCAATAAATCGCATCACCCGCTGCCGGCTTATGCCACAACGCAGTCGGCCGGCATGGATATCCGTGCCAACCTCTCTGAACCGGTAGAGATCAAACCGCTTGAACGGAAGCTGATCCCGACAGGACTTTACATTGCCTTGCCCGACGGATACGAAGCTCAGATGCGTCCGCGGAGTGGTCTGGCCATCAAGCATGGTATTACCTTATTAAATACACCGGGAACCATTGATGCCGATTACAGGGGAGAAATCGGGGTGATTCTGGTCAATCTCTCCAACGAACCTTTTGTCGTGAACGACGGAGAACGGATCTGCCAGATGGTCATTGCTGCCTATAAACAGGTGGAATGGGAAGCGGTCGAAGTGCTTGACGATACCGAACGGGGTGCCGGTGGTTTCGGTCACACAGGGAAAATCTGATCAATTGAAAGTTGAAAATTGAAAATTTTGGAGACGCGGCACGCTACGTCTCTACATATATAGGTATTATGTTTAGACAATTATCTTATTGGTTATCGTTGTGGCTCCTGTTGCCTGCCGGACTTTGGGCTTCGGATGTCAAGACACCGGTTCAGGCATCGTTGAATCAGCTTTCTCCGGAGCAGCAGCGTAAGTTTGATTATTTCTATTACGAAGCAGCCAACCTGAAGAATGCGGGCAAGTATGATGCAGCCTACGACCTCTTCTCCTATTGCCTGTCTTTGGATACGGCTTCTTCTCCGGTCTTGTATGAGCTGGCGATGTTTCAGCTCCAGCGGAATCGTCCCGAGAAGGCGGTCGAGATGCTCAAGAGTGCCGTTGCCCATAGCGATGATAACTTCACCTACCGGATGACACTGGCGGGCTTATACCGGAATTTAGGCATGTATGGTGAAGCCTCTGATTCCTACGAAGAGCTGGTGAAACGGTATCCCGATAAAAGCGAACTGAATTATTACCTGGCGGATGCCCTGACGCAGGAAGGTGAGATCGGAGCGGCGATCGATGCGTACAACGTGCTCGAGTCGACCATGGGAATGAATGAAACTCTTTCCCTGCAGAAGTTCAAGTTGTACCAGACCCTGAAACAGCCCGACAAGGCTTTCGAGGAGATCGAGAAGCTGGCCAACAAGTATCCGATGAATGCCCGTTACCGTTTGCTGATGGGTGACCTTCACCTGGAGAACGAGGAGACAGAGAAGGCTCTGGCCTGCTATCAGCAAGCGCATGAGATTGATCCGGATGATCCGCGTTATATCGTTTCCATGGCGAATTATTACGATCAGACGGGTGATAAGGAAGCAGCCGAACAGGAAATACGGGATGCCTTGGTGAATGAGAAATTGGATGTGGAGACCAAGGTGGGGATTCTTTCCCGCTACGTACAGCGTCTGCAGCAGACCCAGCAGGGAATCGAGAATGCCAATTCTCTGTTCCAGACGTTGCTGGACCAGCATCCGGAGGATACCGAGCTGAAACTGATGTATGGCAGCCTGCTGATGGCTCAGCAAAAGGAGGAAGAGGCGAAGTTCCAGTTCCAGCTGGTGACGGAGATGGAACCTTCCAACGAAGGGGCATGGCAGCAGTTGCTGAATATCTCCCTCAAGGGGGAAGATATTCCGGAGGTGATCCGTATCTGTACCCGTTGCAAAGAGTTGTTCCCGGAGGCTCCCGAATATTATTTCTACCTGGGTATCGGGTATTATATGCAGGAGAAATACCAGGAATCGCTGGATACGTATTATGCCGGACTGAAGATCATCCCCGAGGGGAACGGCGTGGTGAAGTCTAACTTCTACGGACAGATTGGGGATCTCTATTACCAGATGGAGAAGATGGACGAGGCTTATAAAGCCTACGATGAGGCCCTGAAATACAACGAGAACAATGCTCCGGTATTGAACAACTACAGTTATTTCCTGACTCTCGACAAGAAGGATCTGAAGAAGGCGGAGCGTATGGCTGCCCAGTGTATCAAGCTGGAGCCCGACAATGCCACCTATCTGGATACCTATGCCTGGGTGTTCTTCGTGCAGGGTAATTATACGCTGGCCAAGATTTATATTGAGAATGCCTTGTCGAAAGACAAGACAAACAGTGCCGAGCTGGTAGATCACTACGGGGATATCCTGTATATGAGCGGTGAGAAAGACAAGGCGCTCGAACAGTGGAAGAAGGCGAAGGAGATGGGAAAGGATACCGATGTCCTCAAACAGAAGATCGCCAAAGGTATTTATATTGAAGATACAGAAAACAAATGAGAAGAATAAACGGAATGGTCCTGGCCTGCTTCCTGTTGGTTACCCTCTTGGGTTTCTACGGGTGTAAGTCGGCGAAGGTATCGGGCGACCAGAAGAAAGTCAATACCAAGGAGCTGAAAGCGTTTGTGGCGTCGATGCAGGAGCACGAACCGGCTTTCCGGACGTTCTCGGCGCGTCTGAACGTCGATCTCCAGATGGGGGATAAAACGGTCGGCTCGCGGGTGGAATTCAAGCTGGTCAAAGACAGTGCCCTCCAGTTGTCGGTCCAGCCTTTCCTGGGGATTGAAGTCTTCCGGATGGAGCTGACTCCCGACAGTGTGAAGGTCATGGACCGGATGAACAAACGGTATATGGCTGAACGGTATGCGGCCCTGAAGGAAGAGTGGCCGATCGATTTCAACTTCTATAACCTCCAGGCCCTGTTTGTGCATCAGTTGTTCCTGCCGGGTGAGCAGGAGGTCGAAGGGGTGCATTACGATCAGTTCCACCTCGAACGGGAGGGGGCAATAACCCGCTTGCATGCCCGCGACCGGATGGACCTGCGTTATTGCTTTGAGGCGAATAGCGACGAACAGCTGCTCTCGACGCTGATCACCGAGGGGAACGGCCGGTATTCGCTGTTGTGGAAGTATCTCAGCCTGGAGTCCCAGCCGTCGGTATCGTGGCTGTTCCCGTTGCAGATGCAGGTAGCATTTCGGGATGAGGGGATCCGGAAGGGCGGAATGGATATCCGTTTCTCCCGTCTCCAGTGGAATAAGGCGTTAAATATGGATTTTTCGATTCCTGCCAAATACAAACGTATTACCTTTGCGGATGTTTTGAAAATGATCGGAGGTAATCAATAAGGGCGTAAATACGCAAGGAAAGAGTGACATGAGACTGATTCATCTATTGATATGTTTGTTGCTTGCCGGTTCGGTATGGGGCCAGCAGTCGGCGCGGGTGCGCGAACTGGAGAAGCAGCGGAAAGAGACGCTGGAAGAGATCCGTAAGACCGGAGAGCTGCTGAAGCAGACACAGGCGACGGAGAAAGACGTAACCCGCCGCTTGAAGCTGATTTCCCAGCAGATTCTGTCGCGTAAGAAGGTGATCAGTCTGTTGAACCAGGAGATGGAGGCGATCAATATTCAGATTACCGACATGGGGAAACAGATCCGTGTCCTCGAGAACCAGTTGCAGCAGAAGAAGGAGAGCTATGGCAAGTCGGTACGTAGTATGTATCGCCGGCATGCCTCGCAAGACAAGCTGCTGTTTATCCTTTCGGCCGAAAGCTTCGGGCAGTCGCTCCGCCGGATGCGTTACCTCCGCGAATATGCCCAGTGGCAGAAACGGCAGGCTACCGATATCATCTCCCGTCAGTCGGAGATCAACCGTCAGCAGCTGGAGCTGAAGAAGACCCGCGAAGAGAAAACGCGTCTGCTGGCAAGCCGTGAAGAGGAACAGCAGAAACTGCAGGTCGAAGAAAAGAGCCAGAAGGATGAGATCGCCCAGCTGGGTAAGAAGAAGTCGCTGCTCCAGGCTCAGCTGAAGGAGAAGCAGAAACAGGCCAACCAGCTGAACCGGATGATCGAAAAGCAGATCGCCGAAGAGATCGCCCAGGCTGAGCGTGAACGGAAAGCCCGTGAGGCGGCTGTCCGGAAGAACAAGAAAGAGGGAACGACTACCACACCGCTAGAAGAACGGAAGGCGGATGTGAAGGGAGGATATGCCATGACGAAGGAGGAAAAGGCCCTGTCGAATTATTTCTCCGAGAATCGCGGACGTCTGCCCTACCCTGTCACCGGTAACACGCATCGCATCGTGGGGCAGTTCGGAGAGCATCAGCATGCCGCCCTCGAACATGTTCGTACCAACAACAACGGAATCGATATCCTGGCGGATACGGGTGCTGAGGCCCGTGCCGTCTTCAACGGTGTCGTTACCCGTGTCTTCACCATCCCCGGCTTCAACAATTCGGTGATTATCCGTCATGGTAATTACCTCACCGTCTATAGTAACCTGAACCGGGTTTATGTCAAGGCGGGAGACAAGGTTTCTACCCGTCAGGTCATCGGAAAGATCTTCCTCGATCCTTCCGACAACACCACCATCCTCCATTTCCAGCTCTGGAAGGAAAAGTCCAAGCAGAACCCGGAGCTATGGCTAGGGAATTGACAATTGACAATTGAGAATTGACAATTATCTTTTCTCCCTCATTTATCCATGAAACCTACCTCGCGACAGTAGAGGCGCAGCGTGCTGCACCTCATAACGACGTTTCACACAACCAGATAATAATCAATAATATAACGAATATATTTGTTGTGTTATTTGTCGTTTTATCCTGTCGTGTTGGGAAATTATATTTTCCGTGTAATCCGTGAAATCCGTGCCTAATTATGTGAAACCTGTGCCAATTGAATGGTTAATTCTCAACGACGTTCCGCACAATCCAATAATAATCAATAATATAACGAATATATTCAATTCGTTTCCCGTCGTTTTTTCCTGTTGCGGTGGGATGGAGGCGCAGCACGCTGCGCCTCTACACGTATTATCCATTGTCCATCGTCCATTGAAAATTGTTTCGTTCTTTTGCTCCTATGTTAAAAAATCAAAACAAATCAAGTTTAAAAACTTTGTAATAACCCTTATGGAAATATATTGTTACCTTTGCCGTTGTATAAGAAAGAAATAAAAAAGGCGTTTCTCCACTTATACCGTGGAGGAATCTGCCTCTTGTAAAATGAAATCCTAATGATTCAAACAATTTGTATCTACTGTGCATCCAGCACACAGATTGATCCGGTCTACTTTGACCACGCCCGCCTCTTGGGGAGACAATTGGCGGAGGCACATATCCGGATCGTGAACGGCGCAGGCAACATAGGCCTGATGGGCGCTGTTTCGGATGCCGCTCTCGAAGCAGGAGGCGAAGTCACCGGTGTGATTCCGCGTTTCATGGTAGAGCAGGGTTGGAATCATACAGGATTGACGGAAACGATCGTTGTCAACGATATGCACGAGCGGAAACAGACCATGGCCCGTCTTTCGGATGCGGTTATCGCCTTGCCGGGTGGCTATGGAACCCTCGAAGAGTTGCTTGAGATCATTACTTGGAAACAACTTGGCCTTTATCTTAATCCCATTGTCATTTTAAATACCAACGGATATTATGATCCGCTGTTGCAACTGTTCCGTCAGGCAGTTGATGAGCGTTTTATGCGTCCGTTGCATGCCGACTTGTGGGCGGTCGCCGATACGCCTGAAGAGGCTGTCCGGTTAGCGCAGACGCTTCCGGTATGGGATCAAGACATTCGTCGGGTAGCCAAGTATTGAGTTGACATCGTCGGATAGCTGGAGAAACAACCTGCCGATGCCCGGGGTGTAAACCTTTGGGGCGGTTGGGCTGTTAATCGTGTACCGGCATGGCTGGATTTTGAGTTTCATACGTTTGGCTGCGTATGGAAAAGCGTGGAAAATGATTTGTTCGTCGCCCCAGCGGATGGGACTGACGAACCTTGGTGTGGAAAGACGTTAACAAAAGCCGATGGTTAAATCGGTACGTTTCAGTAGGTTAATGTATATGCGTCGAAACGGCAAACAAAAAACTCAAAGCACAAACCGGAGTTAAGTAAAAACATTCATATACTAAAAAAAACGATTATCCTAATGAATCAATTTTTGGTTAATTTATTTCGATTACGCCAACTAAAGTATGTAAACCGTTGGGTCATCTTTTGTTTGGATTTATTTATTGCTTGGGTAGCTAGTTTGCTTACCCTGCTGTTGGTGAAGTTCGTCTATGAAGGGCTGACAGTGACGCCTCAGTTGTTGTGTACGCTTTCTATAGCGTCTATCGGCGCGGCAGCTATAGGCTTTGCCCTTCTGAAAACCTACAAGAACATCATTCGTCACTCGGCATTTACCGAGGTAGGACGTTTGGCAGTGGCCTCTTTCCTGAAGTCTGTACTATTATGTCTTTTCCTGGGTGTCTGGCACTTTTTCCCTGCCGATGTCATCCTGTTGGGAGGAATCTTTGATTTTGGAACCACATTCTTCCTCCTCTCCTTTTCCCGTGTTTTGATGATCACAACCTACCGGTATCTGGTCAATAATGTCAATCCCAAAAGCGAACCGGTATTAATCTATTATGATCCACAGGCCGAAGACAGTAGTCTGGCTTCTTTATTGCAACAACAGAACAAATATAAGATCAGGGGGTTCATCCAGATCGGAACCAAAGGTACGTTCCGCCTGAACGGACTGACCGTCTATTCCATCGCTACGGAAGAAGATTTCCGGGAGTTGTATGAACACATGCCTTTCAAATCCCTGGTATTCCCCAGTCAGAAGGGCGTACAGAAAGAGAAAGACCGTCTGATTCTTTACGGAGCCCATACCCGGGTGAAAATGCTGGTTCTCCCGCCCATGGATGTATTGGGAAAGGAAAAGAACCGCCTGAAAGCCTTGCCGGAAATCCGGATCGAAGACTTGCTGGGCCGTGATGAGATCAAGATCAACCTCGACGAGATACGCGAATCCCTCAAAGGCAAGGTGGTGATGGTAACGGGGGCTGCCGGTTCGATCGGTAGCGAACTCTGCCGTCAGCTCTGTACCTTCGGACTGAAGGAACTGATCCTCTTCGACAGTGCCGAGACCCCGATGCACAACATCCGCCTCGAGCTGGAAGAAAAATTCCCGCAGGTACATTTCGAGCCGGTCATGGGCGATATCCGTATGGCGGACCGTGTAGAGAGTGTCTTTTCCCGTTTCCGTCCGCAGTATGTCTTCCATGCGGCTGCCTACAAGCATGTACCCCTGATGGAAGAGAATCCCTGCGAGGCGGTGCATACCAACGTCTATGGTACCCGTCTGGTAGCCAATATGGCAGTGAAATACGAAGTAGAGAAATTCATCATGATATCGACCGACAAGGCGGTGAACCCCACCAACGTGATGGGGGCATCCAAACGCCTGGCAGAGATCTATGTCCAGAGCCTGAGTATTGCCATCAGCAAGGGCGAGATGCCGGGCAAGACCCGCTTCATCACCACCCGCTTCGGCAATGTATTGGGTAGTAACGGCTCTGTCATCCCCCGCTTCCGCGAACAGCTGGCGAAGGGTGGTCCGCTCACGGTTACACACCCCGACATCATCCGTTACTTCATGACCATCCCCGAAGCCTGTCGCCTCGTGCTCGAAGCCGCTTTCATGGGCAAAGGCAACGAGATCTTTGTCTTCGATATGGGTAGTCCGGTCAAGATTGCCGACCTGGCACGCCGCATGATCGAGCTCTCCGGCTTGAAAGTGGGCGAAGACATCGACATCATCTACACCGGTCTGCGTCCGGGCGAAAAGCTATACGAAGAGCTGTTGGCAACGAAGGAAAACACCCTTCCGACCGACAATACCCAGATCTACCGGGCTCAGGTACGCGAATACGACTATCATCAGGTCGATCAGGCCATCGACGAGCTGACCGAACTGGCTATCCGTGTCCAGAAGATGGATACCGTCCGCATGATGAAGCAGATCGTACCCGAATTCAAAAGCAAGAATTCCATCTACGAACAGCTAGACAATTAAAATTGAGAATTGAGAATTGACAATTTTAAATAGATAGCTATTATCGGCCTAAGGAGGGAAGCGTAAAGCTCATTCGTGATTCGGAGCGTTAAGAAAGCTCGGCTGTTTGAGCGAAGCGAGTTTCCGAGATTTTAGCGGAGAACGCGAAGGAGTAGCTTCCCGAGTGTAGCCTTGACCTTTTGGTTCTTTTGGGTCAAGCCAAAAGAACAGACAATATATGCATTATTTTTTCCCATTCCTTTCTCTCCTCGCCTGGATCGGCGGCCACTATGCCAATGGCATCTTGATCTGGCTCTCCTTCCTGACCTTGGGGATTTGGGGAATACTGGCACTCAATGCCCTGCAGATGATTGTACAACTCTTTACCCGTCACCGTCGGAAAGCCTGGTTGCCCCTGTTGGCAATCCTGCTGCATACCGACTACCTGCTGGCTGTTTGGCAGCCTTCCTTCCCCGGAAGGAATACCCTGCCCGAAGGTGCTCAGCCCTTGACGGTGGTGACCTACAATACGACCCATTTCTTTTGGGACGGACAGCAGACGATGCCGGAAGCGGCGGCTTATATCCGTCGGTTGCAACCCGATATTGTCTGCATGCAGGAAGCCCCGTTAGCTACAGTACATCAGCCAGATTCTACTTATCAAGCTTTTGCTTATTTGCCTTATCAACTTTTAACTCAGCGGGTGGATCACACTCTCTTGGGTGTTTTTTGTCGGTATCCTATGCAAAGAATAAAAACAGTTTATTTTTCTGATTCGTGGAATGCTTCAGTAATCACAGATGTTTATTTGCCCCAAGATACTATTCGTATGTTTAATGTACACTTAGAAACGACAAGTCTTAATATGTATCGAAGGGATATACGAAAAACAACGAAATCTATTATTTTTCGTTTAAAAGTTGTAGGAAAATTAATTCTGCAGATGAAGGAGAACTTCCGGAAACGGGCGGAGCAGGCAGACTATATCGCCGAAGAGATCCGTCGTTCCCCCTACCCTGTCGTGGTATGTGGCGACTTCAACGATCCCCCGGCCTCTTATACCTATCACCGGATGAAAGGCGCGCTAACCGATGGATTTCGGGATGCCGGCAAAGGCTATCAATACACCTTCCGTCAGCTCAAACGCATCTGGCGGATCGATTATATCTTCTATTCCGACGAACTGAAAGGAATATCCTATGATTCCCCCGATACCCCCTACAGCGATCATAAGATGGTGGTATGGCAAGGATATACAAAATGAATAAAACAAATTGTAGAGGCGCAGCGTGCTGCGCCTCCCATCAACAGTAATAAACTAAAAAACTAAATAATATGAATGTATTAGTAACCGGTGGAGCCGGGTTTATAGGCTCTAATCTTTGTGAGCATTTATTGGCAAATGGACATACGGTTCGTTGCTTGGATAATTTTGCAACCGGAAAGCCGGAAAACATTTTTCCTTTATTGGAAAAATATCCGGAAACATTTTCTTTACAGGTCGGGGATATCCGTAATCTCGACGATTGTCGGAAAGCAGTAGAAGGCATGGAATATGTACTGCACGAAGCCGCTTTAGGTTCTGTTCCTCGCAGTATTAAAGATCCTATTACGACGAACGATGTTAATATCGGAGGTTTTATGAATATGATTGTGGCTTCACGTGATGCCGGAATCAAACGTTTTGTCTTTGCTGCCAGTTCATCTACCTATGGGGATAGCAAGTCTTTGCCGAAGGTAGAAGATGTAATTGGAAAGCCGCTTTCTCCGTATGCGATTACAAAATATGTCGATGAACTATATGCAGATGTGTTTGCCCGTACTTATCAATTTGAGTATATCGGTCTTCGTTACTTTAATGTGTTTGGCCGTCGGCAAGATCCGTTTGGAGCGTATGCCGCTGTTATTCCATTGTTTGTAAAGAAATTTATGGCACACGAAGCTCCGAATATCAATGGGGATGGTGAATATAGCCGTGATTTTACTTACATTGACAATGTGATCCAGATGAATATGTTGGCGTTGACTACAGAAAATCCGGATGCTGTCAATCAGATTTACAATACAGCTTTTGGTGAACGTACGACTTTGAACCAACTGGTTCAGTATTTGAAAGAATATTTGTCTGATTTTGATCCGGAAATTGCAAAGATCGAACCGACTCATGGACCGAATCGGGCTGGCGATATTCCACATTCTTTAGCTTGTGTGGATAAAGCAAAGAAATTATTGGGTTATGATCCGAAATACAGCATGAAAGACGGTTTGAAAGAAGCTGTTAAATGGTATTGGGAAAATATTTGAGGTAGTAGGATCGTTTCGAATACTACTTTTTATTTTAATGTCAGAAAGAAATATTAATTACTAATAAAATGAACAACGAAACAAAAATCTGTGTCATCGGTTTAGGATACGTTGGTTTACCTTTGGCGCGTTTATTTTCAACAAAGTACAAAACGGTAGGATTTGATATGAATCCTAATCGAGTAAAAGCCCTGATGGATGGACATGATGCTACATTAGAGGTCAGTGATGAATTATTGCAAAGTGCTATTGCAAATGGTTTTGTTTGTACCAGTGATATAGAAGCTATTCGGGATTGTAATTTCTATGTAGTAGCTGTTCCGACTCCGGTTGATGAAAACAACAATCCGGATTTAACACCGTTGTATGGTGCTAGTACGACAGTAGGCAAGGTAATTTCTAAGGGTGATATTGTGGTATATGAATCTACCGTTTATCCAGGGGTAACGGAAGATGAATGTATTCCGGTTGTAGAGAAAGTTTCTGGTTTGAAATTCAATGAAGATTTCTTTGCCGGCTATTCACCGGAGCGTATTAATCCGGGGGATAAATTGCATACGGTAGAAAAAATCAAGAAAGTAACTTCTGGTTCTACGCCTGAAATCGGACAGAAAGTCAATGAAATTTATGCTTCTGTGATTACGGCTGGTACACATTTGGCACCTAGTATTAAAGTAGCTGAAGCGGCTAAAGTGATTGAAAACTCTCAGCGAGATATCAATATCGCTTTTGTGAATGAGTTATCAAAGATCTTTAACAAGATGGGATTGGATACGCAGGATGTATTGGAAGCAGCTTCTACCAAGTGGAATTTCTTGCCGTTTAAACCGGGATTGGTAGGAGGTCACTGTATCGGTGTAGATCCGTACTATTTGGCTCAGTGTGCTCAGCGTCATGGTTATAATCCAGAGATTATCTTGGCTGGTCGTCGGATGAATGACGGTATGGGAGAATATGTAGCCAACGAAACGGTTAAATTGATGTTGAAGAAAGGAATCCAGGTATTAAATGCTAATATCCTAATTCTTGGTTTTACTTTTAAGGAAAACTGTCCGGATGTACGTAATACTAAGGTAGTCGATATTTATCGGGCTTTACAAGAATACAATGTCAATATCACGGTTTATGATCCTTGGGCAAATCCTGCAATTGCTGAACATGAATATGGTATACAAATAACGAATGAACTTCCTGCTGATAAATTTGATACGGCTATTATGGCTGTAGCTCATAAGGAATTTCAAACATTAGAAGTCGTTTCTTTATTGAAAGAAAGACATGTGGTGTTTGATGTGAAGGGATTTTTACATAGAGATTTAGTAGATGGTAGATTATGAGTATTAAGTTTGTAATAACTGGCGATTTTTGTCCTATTATGCGCAATACAGAGAAAGTAGAGAAAATGGATATATCTATTTTTGGTGATTTTTTCTCTAAAATGAATACTTTCGATTATTGCATAACGAACTTGGAAGCTCCTATAACAAGTTGTAATAATAAAATTAAAAAAACTGGTCCTAATTTAAAAAGTTCTTATAATGCATTAAAACTTCTTCAAAAGGTTGGATTTAATTTGGTTACATTGGCTAATAATCATATTTTGGATTATGGTGAGGATGGTTTGATTGAAACTATATCTAACCTTAATGAATTAAAAATAGAGTTTGTTGGTGCAGGTAAATCAATACAAGAGGCTCGTAAACCTTATATAATAAATAAAGATGGATATTCTATTGGAATATTAAATTTTGCTGAAAATGAATTTTGTTCAGCTTCTACGAATAGGGCTGGAGCTAATCCTGTAAATATAATAAGTAATTATTATGATATCAGAAACTTGAAAGATAAAGTAGATTATGTAATAGTTATTGTGCATGGAGGACGTGAACATTATCCTTTGCCAACTCCTAAAACCCGCGAACGTTATCGTTTTTATGCTGATTGCGGGGCAGATTTGGTAGTTGGGCATCATACTCATTGTTATAGTGGTTATGAAAAATGGAATAACTCTTTAATTTTTTATTCTTTAGGTAACTTTATTTTCGATTATAAGAAGAAGTATAGAACAGGACTTTGGACTGAAGGTTTTGGGTTGGAGTTAGATTTCAATTCTAAAGGGTTATACTCCTTTTCTCTTATACCATATTATCAAGGTCGAAAAGAAAGTCCACAATTGAAATTAATGGAAAAGCAGGATAGCTCTATTTTTTTTGAGAGAATAAAAGAATTAAATGAGATTATTGTAAGCGATGAACTTTTCTTTAATTCATGGAATAAACATTTAAAAAAGGAGAGGAATTTTTATTTAGCAAATCTCCATATAGATAATCCTTATTTGCGAGCAGGTGTTATAAAAGGTTTAATTCCACATTTCCCATACAATAGAAATAAGGAATTGCTTTTTTTGAATCTGTTTAGATGTGAAACACATCATGAGCTGATGATAAATATCTTAAGTAAAGAAGTATATAATAAATAGCTTCAAAACTATATATGTCATTTTTTAAAGTCATAGAAAAATATAGTAATTTGATAAAAACTAAAGATGGAAAAAGACTATTAGGTAATTTTTTATCTTTATCGGCATTACAAGTTATTAGCTATATATTTCCTCTTTTTACATATCCTTATTTAGCAAAAGTAATAGGTATTGAAAAATTTGGAGAAATAGCTTTTGCTACTGCTGTGATTTTATATTTCCAATATTTTGTTGATTGGGGGTTTAATTATACTGCGACAAGAGACTTGGCAAGATGCAGAGATGATAAGGAAAAAGCGTCAATAATATATAGTAAAGTATTTTGGTCAAGAGTTCTACTATGTTGTATAGCTTTTGTCATTCTATCAATACTTATATATTTAATCCCTGTTTTTGAGTCAATTTATTTGCTTCTCTTATTCCGTTTTATTGTAATTCTAGGGTATATTTTATATTCTGATTGGCTTTTTCAAGCAATAGAAAAAATGAAGTATATAACAATTCTGAATGTTTTTTCTAATATCATATTTACAGCTTCAATTTTTCTTTTTATACAAGAAAAAGCTGATTATATTTATCAACCTTTATTAATGTCTTTAGGTTTTGTTATTGCCGGATTTATATCTTTTGTCTTTTTTATACCAAAGCAAAATATACATTTAAAAATTATTCCTATAAAAGAAATAGTACATTATATATATGATAGTTTTGATGTATTTATGAATCAAATTTCATCAGTTATATATGAAGGCGTAGCCGTTCTTTTATTAGGTTTTTATGGAGGTTCTATTGCTAACGGAAAATATGATGCTGGTAGTAAGGTCGTTAAAATAATAAGTGTATTATCAAATACTATTTCGCGTGTTTTTTTCCCATTTTTGTCATATAAAATTGAAAAGCATGCGTTTTTTGCAAAGTTAAATATTATACTATCTATCTTTATTTCTATACTTTTATTTATTGGGGCTCCATATATTATTGAAATATTATTTACACCAGAATTTTATGATGCTATAATTGTTTTGAGAATTCTTACGTTATCAATTCTTCCCATGACATTAGTAAATGTCTATGGTGTTAATTATCTTATACAACAAGGATTTGAGCGAGAACTTCGAAATTTAACAGTTATAGTATCTATATTGGGCATCATATTAATGATACCATTGGTAAAATATTATACTTGGATTGGGGCTGCTGTATCAATTACTTTGATACGTATTTTGTTAGGAAGTGTAATTACAATTAAAGCTTTAAATATAAAAAAAAATAGTAGACATGGGTGATATTAAAGTAAGTGTTGGCGTTGCTGTATATAACACGGAGTCTTTTTTACCAAAGTGTATTGATTCTTTATTGGCTCAAACATTAAAAGAAATAGAGATTATACTAGTTGATGATGGTAGTACAGATAATAGTGGTAAAATTTGTGATGAATATGCCGCTAGAGATCGAAGAATAAAGGTCTTCCATAAAGAAAATGGTGGATTAGCTTCAGCTAGACAGCTTGCTATAGAAAAAGCTAGTGGTGAATATTACATTCCTTGCGATTCAGATGATTGGATTGAGGCAAATGCTTATGAGGAACTGTATAATAAAGCTAAATTAGAAGATGCTGACCTAGTTATTTGTGATTATTATACGAATTATCCAAACGGAACTCAATTATTAATTACCCATAATATAAAATCTTTTGATCAGAATTATTTGCTTAGAGAAGTACTAATGCATAGAATACCAGGCTCAACATGTAATAAATTGGTTAAGACTGCTTTGTTCTCAAAATATAAGCTAAAATGGGAAATTGGTATTAATCAAGGAGAAGATGTTTTTATTTTTTTAAAACTATTACAATACCCAATTAAAGTATCTTATTCTTCTAAGGCTTATTATCATTATAGAAGGGATCTTTCGAGTAATACGTATACAATGCGACCTAAATTTACTCAATTTAAGCAATTAGAGTATATTCATAAGTGGAAAATAAATACATTGGATAATAACTTATTTGCAAAAGAGTTATTTTCAAGTTCTGTAGATGTAGCATATTTTGGAATCCGTATAAAAGATATGCCAAAGGAATATTATTTAAAATTCGTTAGAGACAATATTCGATTATCACATCTTTTTAAGTATAAGTTTTTTACTCTTAAATCTCTATTGGTTATTATGTCAAAAATAAACTATAATACGGCTAGATTTTTGAATGATTTCTTTTATAGGTTTGTTTATAGATAGACTCTATTGATGAACAAACTAGAGTTAGAATAATTAGAGAAATACATATAAATTACTTTTATATGTAGTATTAAATATTTATATATTTTGTGCTAGAGTAAAAATATGAATCATTGAAATATAAGAGTATTTGATTTTATTGAGGCTGATTGTGTCAGACTAAAGAATGATTGGTATGATAATTTAGTTCATAATTTATCGTATCAGAAAAAGAATTCATCATGAGTTAATAGCTGAAATGTTTGAGATTATTAACTCGCATAAAGTACATGTGAATAAGATATTATGTAGAGAATAGGTATAAGATTTGAAGATGTGCCTAAGTCAGGATGGTGAGTTTATAAAAGATTGTTTCAATGAATAGTTTGTTGGGCTATAGTGGTAAAGTGATAATATGTGCTAAAAGTAGATGAAGTAAAGGGTAATCATCGGATAAAAAGTCTGCGATATTACCTCAAATATCAATCGTAATTAGAATAAGAAGATGCCTGATAGTAAATCTGCATACCTGTAGTTTTACTCATACAAAAGTGAGAAATGACTAGAACTTGAAAACCTTGATTCTAAAGGAGCGATTAGTCGCTATTATATTGATGAAAGTTAGTATGCATTGATGGTTATGTTTCTTATATCTGATAATTTAATGGTTGAAATGTCTATTTCTTACTAGTATAGGTCGTAAAACTTAATATTTTTGTATGCTATAGTAAAAGTAAATGGCTAATATTTACCGATTACAATATTAAGGATTCGCTTTTATTTTATCAGCATAATGTTTGTTTTGTTGGTAAGAACTTATTTGAGAATTTCTCGTTTGTGTAATTAATTTAGCGGTTACTTGTAATTTAAAATCAAAAGTGTATATATGAATGTGTACTTGAGAAAATATGTTATTTTTCTTTATCCATTATTTCCATTCTTTTCTTTTATTGTTAGTCTTTTTAATCTGAAGAATAAATTAAATAGAATAGTTTTTATTCTATTTTATGGACTTTTTGGGTATGTGCATCGTTTAGATGATAGTGGAGCGGATGCTTTTAGAAAGGCTGAAGCTTTTGTTAGTTTTCCAAATGAAATAACTTTAAATGATGTTTGGTCCGATTATTTGTTAGGAAAAACACATGATATTTTTCAGACTTCATTTTTTGTTATCTTGAGGATGTTTACTGATAATCCTCATGTAATGTTAATGTGTGTTGGCCTAATTTTAGGTGTACTATTCTCTCTTATAATTAAATGGTTTCTTAAAGATGTAAATGAAAATCAATATACCTCTTCAATTTATATTTTGGTATTTTTTTTGGTGGTATTTTTTAATCCAATTCTGATTGGTGGCATTAGAAATGGAATAGCATTAGGCTGTTTTACTTTTTCTGCAATACGTTTTCTTATTGAAAAAAAGAATATATGGTTGATACCTATTTTATGTTGTCCCTTGATTCATTTTAGTTTTTTTATAACCATACCATTTGTTATTTTTGCTCGTTATTTTAAAATAAAAATCGATGTTTTGTTTTATTTAGTTATCATTGTGATGATAATGTCTTTATTTATATCTAGTGATTCTTTCTCAAATATTTTAGGGAATATAAATATAGATCAATATAGTGAGGCTGTTGCTGGAAAAGTTGAGGCTAATACATCTGCGCAAGCATTGGAAGTCCATAAAGGTAGTTTGACAGTGTTTTTAATGAAAGTACAATTATTTGTAGGACGTTTGTATATTATTCCTCTATTGTTTTATTTTAGAAAAATAAGAAAAACAAGAGTTTTAATTCCAAAAGATGAATGGCTATATTATATAATGCTTTATTCACTTTTATTTTCTTATATGATGACAATTCTACCAGTGGTAGGAGATCGATATTTACCTTTTAGCCAGTTATTGGTTTATTATTTCTTGTTAAGGATATATATATATTATCCTGATAATAAAGTTAAAAACTATATTAAACTTATACCATTTGTATATATTATAAATCTATCTTGGTGTATTTTTGAAACTATCTTACTAGTTCGATACACTATATTTTTTGCTCCTTTACCGTTACTTATTATAGGAGAACTAATTTAAATTGGAAATAATATGAATGTCTTATTTTTTAAACGAAACGGTAGTGTATTACACTCAACAAATTGGATTTTTCCTTGGGTGGAATTTTGTCAAAATCATAATATCAAGTATGATTTTGTAGACCTTTTTGCAGTTGATATTGTTGATACTTTAAAAAAATATGATGTACTGTTATGGCACTTTAGTCAGTATGATTATCAGGAAATGTTGGAAGCTAGAAGTATTTTATATACTGCAAAAAAGATTGGTTTAAAAGTATTTCCTGATTTTAATGAATCATGGCATTTTGATGATAAAGTTGCTGAAATGTATGCTCTTCAAGCTGTAAATGCTCCAATCCCATACTCTAAAGTATTTTATGATTTGGGTACATTGAAAAATTGGGTGAACACTTCGTCAATTCAATATCCGTTAGTTGGGAAATTAAGAACAGGCTCAGGTTCACATAATGTTAAATTGTTGAGAACAGAGAAAGAACTCATAAAGTATGCAAAGCATATGTTGAATAGGGGATATAATCCAGCTCCTAGTTTATTATACAAAGCATCATCCAATATACGCTCTTCTCATAATTGGCAGACGTTTAAATCAAAATTTAAAAGGATACCGGAATTTCTTCAAGTATTGCGTAATGCAAAAAAATTTCCAAATGAAAAGGGTTATGTTTATTTACAAGAATTTATTCCTAATGATAACTTTGATATGAAAGTTGTTGTGGTAGGTAATAAATTATCTGGATTAATAAGGCCTGTACGAAGTCATGATTTTAGAGCTTCTGGTGGAGGAGAAGTTTTTTATGATAAATCTTTTTTCTCGAAAGAATTGATAAATTCAGCATTTAATGTAGCTGATGCTTTGGGGGTACAATGTATAGGATTTGATTATGTAATAGATAAACGAACAGGTAAGGGGTTGATTGTAGAAATGAGTTATGGCTTTTCTCATACAGCCGTAATGGGGTTAAATGGGTATTTTGATAGAAATGGAGATTGGCATGATGGACCGTTAAATGCTCCTGAAGAAATATTAAAAAATATGTTGATATGAAAAAAATAATTCGTATCACAACTGTTCCGCAGTCTCTAAAAACTTTGTTAAAAGGGCAACTACGATTTATGAGTCAATATTATGATATTGTAGCTGTTTCTTCTGATGGAGATTGTTTTGAGGATATGCTAAGAGAACAGGGAGTTAGAGGTGTGAAGATACCGATGACACGTAAAATAACTCCGTTGGCAGATTTAAAAGCCTTGTTCTTTTTAATTAGGCTTTTTATTAAAGAAAAACCTGATGCGGTTCATACGCATACACCAAAAGCTGGGACTTTAGGGATGATAGCAGCTTGGATAACAAGAGTCCCTGTAAGAATGCATACAGTAGCAGGACTGCCTTTACTGGTTGCTACTGGAAGAAAAAGATTATTGTTGGATATTGTTGAAAAAGTTACTTATGCTTGTGCTACTACTATTTATCCAAACTCATATAAAATGAGGGATATAATTCAAAAATTAGGATTTACAAGTGGTGATAAACTTAAAGTAATAGCAAATGGTAGTTCTAATGGTATAGATCTGACTTACTTTGATCGGACGGAGGCGGTTATGAAACAGGCGGCTGCCTACCGGGAGGAGGAATGCTTTACCTTCTGTTTTGTGGGGCGTATGGTACGTGATAAAGGAATCAACGAACTGGTTTCAGCTTTTGTTCGTTTACATAAACAATATCCGCAGATTCATTTGTTGTTGGTAGGTCCTTTTGAGAAAGAGCTGGATCCCTTATCACCAGAAACAGAAAAGGCAATACAGGAACATTCTGCCATCCGTTTTGTGGGTTTCCAACAGGATGTTCGTTCTTTCCTAGTAGCTTCAGATGCTTTAGTTTTTCCCAGTTATCGGGAAGGCTTTCCGAATGTGGTTTTACAGGCGGGGGCGATGGGGTTACCCTCCATTGTGACGGATATCAACGGTTGCAATGAAATTATTCTTCCTAATGAGAACGGGATAATAATTCCTCCTAAAGACGAAGATGCTCTCTATCATGCGATGGAAAACTTCTTGCTTCATCCGGAAGAAGTACGGCGTATGACAGAGAATGCTCGTCCTTTAATTGCTTCTCGCTATGATCAAAAAATTGTTTGGGGGGCTTTGTTGAAAGAATATAAACGTATAATGGGGGAATAAAATGTACAAACATTTCTTCAAACGGTTAATTGACTTTATCTTGGTCTTGTGCGTTCTGTTGGTGATCTGGCCTATCCTGTTGATCATTACGGTATGGCTGCACTTTGCCAATAAAGGTGCAGGGGCTTTCTTTACCCAAGACAGGCCGGGAAAGAACGGAAAGATTTTCAAGGTAATCAAATACAAGACGATGACGGATGAACGGGATGCGGAAGGGAATTTATTGCCGGATGCTGATCGGCTGACCAAGGTGGGTCGGTTTGTCCGTTCTACTTCGATTGATGAACTACCTCAGTTGATCAATGTCCTAAAAGGGGATATGGCATTGATTGGTCCACGTCCGTTATTGCCTCTGTATTTACCCTTATATAGTCCGGAACAGGCAAGGCGTCATGAAGTCCGTCCGGGAATTACAGGATGGGCACAGATCAACGGGCGAAATGCTATATCATGGACAAAGAAATTTGAGTATGATGTATGGTATGTCGATCATTGTTCTTTTGGGTTAGATTTGAAAATTGTATTTTTGACGATTAAGAAAGTCTTTATCCGGGAGGGAATCTCTCAGGAAGGACAGGCTACCATGGAATTTTTTAATGGGAAAAATTAGGTGTAGATTATGAATAAAAACATCCTTATTACTTCCGCCGGGAAGCGGGTTACGCTAGTCAATCTGTTTAAAAAGGAACTGACCTTGAATTACCCGGAGGCGAAAGTGTTTACAACGGAAATGAATCCGGAATTGGCTCCGGCAGGGTATGTGTCAGACCATTGTTTTCAGGTTTCTCGTGTTACTGATCCGACTTATCTGCAACAGCTGATCCGGATTTGTCAGGAGAATGAGGTGGGGATGATTATTCCGACCATTGATACCGAACTGTTGTTACTGGCTTCCAACCGGGAGCTATTGCAACAGGTTGGGGTGGTTCCTGTTGTTTCTTCCCTTGATTTTGTTGCTGCCTGTCGGGATAAGCGGAATACCAATGCGTTGTTCCAGCGGTTGAATATTCGTGTGCCGGAACCACGGGATAAGCATCATCCGGTATTTCCGATGTTTGCCAAGCCTTACGATGGGTCTTTGAGTAAGGATTTGTTTGTGATTCGTAACGAACAGGAATTGACGCCTGAGATTATGGAACATCCCAAGCTAATCTTTATGGAGTATATCGATAAATCCCAATATAAGGAATATACGGTAGATCTGTATTATGGGCGTGACAACAAGTTGAAATGTATTGTACCCCGGGAGCGGATCGAAATCCGTGCGGGAGAGATCAACAAGGGAAGAACCCGGAAGAATTACCTGGTGACTTATCTGAAAGAACGGATGGGGTATTTGCCGGGAGTAATCGGCTGTATCTGTATCCAGCTGTTCTATCGGGAAAGCGATCAGGATGTGGTGGCCATTGAGATTAATCCACGCTTCGGGGGAGGCTATCCGATGTCCTATCATGCCGGGGCTAATTATCCCCGTTTTCTGATTCAGGAATATTTTAAGAAGGAGACAATCTCTTATACCGATGACTGGCGGGATAATACGCTGCTGTTGCGGTATGACAGTGAAGTAATCGTCTATGATGCCCAATAAAAATGTTGTTCTGTTCGATCTGGATGACACGCTCTATAAAGAGATTGATTTTCTCTGTTCTGCTTATCGGAATATATCCACAGAGATAGAACAGAGGTTTACTGTTCATCAGGTCTATGAACAGATGATCCGGGATTATCGGGATCATCAGGATGTCTTTCTGCAGGTGATAGATCGGATAGGTGGTGGTTTGGATAAATCATACCTGTTAGACCGGTATCGTTCGCATATTCCTCAGATTCGTCTGGATCATGAAACCCTTTTGTGTTTGTCTGCTTTAAAGGACAGGAATATCCCGATGGGCCTGATTACGGATGGCCGATCCGTAACACAGCGGAATAAAATCCGTGCTTTAGGTTTGCACACCTGGATAGAGGATACGAATATCATTATTTCAGAAGAGTTTGGATCAGAGAAACCTTCTGAGCGAAATTACCGTTACTTCGAAGAACGCTATCCGGATTGTCATTTTTGGTATGTAGGCGATAATCTTCGGAAAGATTTTGTAACGCCGAACCGATTGGGATGGCAGACGATCTGTCTGCTCGATGACGGAAGGAATATCCACAAACAGGATTTTAGTTTGCCGGAGGCCTACCTCCCTAACTTTAGAATTACAACATTACATGAGTTATTAAAATATTTAGAATAAAAATGAGAAAAACAATTTACCTCTGTCTCGCCCACATGAGCGAAGAGGGTTGGGAACAGAAATATGTAAAGGAAGCATTTGATACCAACTGGGTGGTACCCATGGGACCGAATGTGAATGCTTTCGAACAGGATTTGCAGAATTTCGTCAACCATCATACGGATGGGAGTGAGCTGAATCGGAAAGTGGTTTGTTTGTCTGCCGGTACAGCGGCTGTTCATCTGGCCCTGATTGGTTGTGGTGTGAAAGCCGGTGATGAAGTGCTTGTGCAGAGTTTTACGTTCTGTGCTTCTTCGCATCCGATCACGTATTTAGGAGCGAAACCGGTATTTGTGGGTTCGGAAAAGGAAACCTGGAATATGGACCCGGTGCTTTTGGAACAGGCTATCTTGGATCGGAAGGAGAAAACAGGCCGTTATCCGAAAGCGATTGTCCCGGTGGCGTTGTATGGTATGCCGTATCGGATTGATGAGATCTGTGCCATCGCGGATAAATATGGTATTCCAGTTGTAGAGGATGCCGCCGAGGGTATGGGTAGCCGGTTTAATGGCCAGGTTTTGGGTACGTTTGGCAAGTTCGGTGTATTGAGCTTTAACGGAAACAAGATGATTACGACTTCGGGTGGTGGTGCTTTGATCTGCCGGGATGCCAAGGAAGCCAACGACATGATGTGGTATGCTACCCAAGCGCGTGATGCTTATCCTTATTATCAGCATTCGGCCATCGGGTATAATTATCGAATGAGTAATATTTGTGCTGGTATCGGTCGTGGACAGATGACGGTCTTGAATGATCATATCGCTCATCATAAACATGTACAGGCTCTGTATATGGAATTGCTGAAGGATGTTCCGGGTGTTCATCTGCATTGTCAGCCTGAAGATGAAAAGTATGATGCCAATTTCTGGCTTTGTGCCGCTACGTTAGATCCGGAAGTGAAGATCATCGGACAGGAGAATGCCTATAAGGAAGTCATTAAGACAGCGGTGGGTGGTGCTGCCGGTGTGATCCATGCAGTTGATTCGGCAACGACCGACTGCCAGCCGAATGATAATATCGAAGCACTCCGTGTCTATATGCTGTCGAAGAAGATTGAGGCAAGACCGGTGTGGAAGCCGATGCACAAGCAGCCGGTTTATGAGGGCTCACCTGTTTATACGAATGGGGTAGAAGAAGATATCTTCAAAAAAGGTTTCTGTTTGCCTGCCGGTCCGTGGGTAACAGACGAGGATGTTCAGTATATCGTGGATACGATCAAGGAAGCGATTGTCCGTTAATTTCAATAACTTTGCCTTATGCTTTTGGATAGCGAATTTATCAACTCCTTACTAGACCGGGCCAAGGAATCACCCCGGCTCCGTCAGCACTATGATCTGCGTAATTCGGCTGCCGATACCTCGCAGCGGATGCTGAATGCCCTCTTGCCGGGTACGGAAGTAGCCATTCACCGCCATGAAGAGACCGCCGAAACGGTGGTCTGCCTGATGGGGAAACTCGAAGAAGTGATCTACGAAGAAGTAGAGGAGGGGAACGGCCAGCCTACCTTCCGCGAAGTATCCCGCCAGCTGTTGTCGCCAGCCGAAGGGAAGTACGGGATGCAGATTCCCGCGGGTGTCTGGCATACGGTCCATGTGATCGAGCCGTCCGTCATCTTTGAAGCCAAAGATGGGGCGTATAAAGGGTAATCAATTCCAATTGGATACTTTTAGTTTTGTGTAAAAAGGCGTGATCCCCCAGGGGATTGCGCCTTTTTTTGCAGGATGATAGGAGATGATTTTCTGAAAGAAAGAGTGGTTTTCTGAAATATATCTTTTATTTTTGTAAAAAAAGAAATTATGGATAAAAAGCGTATCTACTTTCCTGATCTGACAATAAAAGGCTTTAAGTCGATAGATCATCTATATATAGATTCTCTTTCCTCTATTAATTTGATAGCCGGTGATAATAATGTGGGTAAATCGACGGTTCTGGAAGCGTTATATGCACTTGCAACCGGTGGAGAGATGGGCGCTTTGCTCCAAATGGGATGTAATCGGATGAATATTCAGAATCCGATGGGTGAATCTTTTGTCGTGGACAAGGAGAAATTGCTTTTGACTTTCTTCAAAGACTGGCAATTTAAGTTGGGTAAAGATTTGATTATTAAGGCGGGAACAGATCAGGCATTACAAATGAAATTGGTATATGTGCTGGAATCAAAAGAAAAAGCAGGAAATGCCGTTGTTAATAAAATGGAAATTCTGGATCAGCCTTTAGAGAATGCCCAAGGAGGTGATACGTTGGAAAGAGGTATCCTGTTTACTTCAAATAATAATACATTCTTTTCTGCTTTCAGTACGGGTTCGGGTATGGGGGATGAATTTGTTTATCCGAAGCAGGTTAACTTTATTCATACGTCTTTGTCTTCTAAAAGTTATAATTTGCGATTATGGGACAATATCGCTTTGACCGGACTGGAAAGACATGTTATAGAAGCCCTGAGGGTTATTGATCCCCTTGTTGAAAACCTGGCGTTTTTGGAAGAGTCTGTTCTGAAAGGGGGAAGAGGAGCTTCAGACAGAGTTCCTTATATTACCTTAAAAAATAGATCGGACAGATATCCGCTGAGTATTATGGGGGATGGTATGAACCGTATCCTGTCTATTATATTAGGTATTGTCAATTCAAAAGGAGGTATTTGCCTGATTGATGAAATAGAAAATGGCATTTACTATCGGCGTCAGCCGGAATTATGGAGAATAATATGCCTGCTGGTAAAAGAATTGGATGTGCAGCTTTTCGCCACGACGCATAGTCTGGATTGCATCAGGAGCTTTTCCTCGGTTGCTCATGAGGTAGATGCTCAGTTGATTCGTCTGGAAAAGAGAAAATCAGAGTTCGCTGCAGTGAACTATAAATCGGGAGAGTTACAAATAGCCTTAGAAAATGATATAGAATTACGTTAATATGAAAAAGAATAAGCCATTCCGATTATTAGTTGAAGGGATAAATGACTTACATGTCGTATGTAACTTGGCGAATCGCTTAAGTTTGTTGGAAACATTCGAGGTGGAGGACATAGGTTCCTATCAGCAGATTTTGAAAGTCTTGCCCGTGTTATTAAAAGGTACGAATAATCTGCAACGGCTGGGTATTGTGGTGGATGCTGATGAGAATCTGAAAGGACATTGGGAGGCTATACGGCATATTTTACTTGACAGCCAGTTGTATTCTTCTGTCCCGGAAGAGTTGCCGAAAGAAGGTCTGGTGGTGTATCCGGATGATCCGGCTTATATAATTTTCGGGCTTTGGATAATGCCAGACAATAATTTGAATGGAATGTTAGAGGACTTTGTGACCTTTATGATTCCAGAAAAGGATGATGTTTTGTTGAGAAAAACAGATGATGTATTAAAAGAACTGGAAGAGAATCATTGGAATAAATATAAAAGTGTACATCATGCAAAGGCCAGAATTCATACTTGGTTGTCATGGCAGGATGAACCGGGAACACCCATGGGAACAGCTATTACGAAACAAACCTTATCTACAGATGGAGAATTATGCCAGAAGTTCATAGCTTGGTTGAATAATCTATTTGAATGTATACCTCTTCCTCATTAGAAAACTTCCCCTGTTATAGGGGAAGTGTCCGAAGGACGATGGGGTTACAGCCCCCTCGTTTACGGTTCACCCAAGATCTTGAAGATACAGGCTACCTGATGCGGGGTATAAATCCGGTTCCGCGGGTTCCATCCCGATTCTTTCAGCATCTCTACCAGGGTGGGATTATAGATAATCCACTCTTTTAACCGACGGGATGCCATCGCCGGCGTCAGGTGCGGGCAGTACAGGCATCCTAATTCCAAATTGGAAAAGGTGCGGGGCCGTATGGTCCCATTTTCATTGTTGTATGTCATCGTTTTTAATGTTTAGTTGTTTATGTTCGTTCTTTTCTTTCTCTTTTATCCATAGAACTTGCCTTGCGACTGTAGAGGCGCAGCGTGCTGCGCCTCATAACGACGTTTCACACAATCCGGTAATAATCAATAATATGCCGAACATATTTATTGTGTTATTTGTCGTTTTATCCTGTCGCGTTGGGATGGAGGCGCAGCACGCTGCGCCTCTACACACATTGTCCATTGTCCATTGATGAAGTCCGTGCCAAATGAATTTTCAATTCTCAACGCTTTCCATTTATCCATAGAACTTGCCTTGCGCCTCTACCTTTTTGTTCTCCGGTTGAATGTTGTTATAATGAATTTTTGTATGATTGATTGTTTTATCGTTGTTTGCCTACATGGGGGTGAATAATGTTCTTCATGAAATATTTGTACAAATACGTGTATGATATTTCAAATCAATTCCGTACTTTTACCCAAAATCATAACTATGGAGAAAAAATTATTCCAAAACACCTATCGGGTTGATTCTTGGCGTGCCCAATGGCATACGTATGATGCCGGAGTGTATTTTGTTACAATCTGTACGCACAATCATGTCCATGTTTTCGGTCATATCGAAGATAACATCATGTATTATTCTGAAATGGGGGATTATGCTGTCAGACAGATAGAAATGATAACATCCCATTACCCGTATGCGAAAGTTCCCCTGTATGTTGTTATGCCCAATCACATACATCTTTTGATATCCATTGATAGCCAACTTATCCCTTTTGAAAAGAGAAGGGTTGAAACTCCAGACACTCTTTCTCCTCCCATGAAACAGGTTTCCCGACAAACCGGATGGTTATCTGTTGTTGTCAGAGGATTAAAAATGGCGATTACCAAATATGCCCGAGACAAACAGATTGAGTTCCGGTGGCAGAAAAGATTTCATGAACATATTGTCCGAAATATCCGTGATTTGAATGCTATTTCCGATTACATAGAGACCAATGTTGCTCGTTGGGAATCCGATTTATATTATTAGAGATTGTCATGTTTTCATGATAAGTGATGTATGTTGTTAAAATACTAAATATGTTATTGTTGAGAGTAGAGGCGTAGCGTGCTACGCCTCCTTCCTCGGTTTTACGTAAAAATGCTCGGTAAACAAAGATTCGGAATAATTGCTTGTTTCATTGTTGTTTGTCGTTTTATCCTGTAATGGTTGTTATGAGGCGCAGCACGCTGCGCCTCTACCTACCTCCTTCCTTCGTTTCGCAAAAAATGACTGGTAAACAAAGATTCGGAATAATTGCTTGTTTCATTGTTGTTTGTCGTTTCATCCTGTAATGGTTGTTATGAGGCGCAGCACGCTGCGCCTCTACAGTCAATTCTCAATTTATTGAAATAGGCACCTTCCTCCGAAAGAACGCTCGGCCTCGAAAAAAGACTGATCCAGCTCCTCCTCCATCTTATCCGACGGCAAGTCGCCACACAGTCGCTGGTAGTCGCGGATGCGGAAGAGGGTGCCGCGTTTCTCTACCTCGATGTCGATCAGTTCCTGCTGCAGGAGGAGGCGGAGGTACCGCTCGAAGACCGGGCGGCTCATGCCCAGCTCACGGGATACCCGGTGCTGACTGTCGACAAACTCGCCCCGCTGACAGGTGAACACCTTCTTGTTGTGCGTGATGGTGCGGTTGCGGAAGAACGCTTTGGACAGGAGATAGAGATACACCTTCCCCAATCCGGCCATCTGCGGGTCCGGATTTAAGATTAACGCGATGATGTAACGCGGGATTCGCAGGAATCCCTTCTGAAGCACTCTTAGACTTTTTGTTTTCTTTGGTTGCATACTGCTTTGTTTTTCTTTAATTGTTTGTTTGATAAGCATTTAGATTATTAACACATTTTTAGAGCCAACCAACCAGCCACATTTCAACCAAATAAACGGCAGCAAACCAATCGTTTGCGAACAGCTTTCAACCACACTCGTGCCAGCGAACCAGCCACCCTTTATATTAGAAGAAAAGATAAAGAAAGATAGATAGAAGAGTTTGACTTTTTTAATTATTTTAATAACAAATCGTAACCTCATCTGTCGTTCCCGTTTCTTCTTTTGGGTACGGCAAAGGTAGAGAGGTTTGCGGGCGAAAAAAAAACTATTTCAGCCCGATTTTTCGGGACTGAAATAGTCGTGTAAACAGGAAGTATAGGTTTGTGAATAAATGAGTTGGAAGTCCTATTCAGCTCAAATCCCTCTTCCGAAAATCTGCCCGGACCTTTCTGAGGTACGTTTCCAGTTCCTCCATTTCTACCGGATTTTCCTTCAGCAGGCGCATCACGGTGTGGGGCGAGTACTGCAAGACGAACTGCTGGTTGAGCAGGTGGGTGATCTGGGCATACGTCATCTCCGGGAAGATATTCGTATGGATCAGCACACTGATGAGTTGCAGGAAGAGGAGGGTGTCTTTGACGACCAGCTTCTCTTCTTTTTCGTCGGTCTCCTCGAGGAAGAAGTGTTTGACCAGGACGGATGAATACGTCTTGACATAGCGCCGGAACAAATCGTTCCAGCACTTCCGGTTGTTCTGCCTCACCAGCGAGAGGACGGCCGCCAGGGCCATAATCACTTCTTCCGGTTGCTCACTTTCTCTGATGGCGACGTTTAATTTACTCAGATTGAAATTGCTCCCTACAATATCTGAGATCTTTTTTCGCACTTCTTTAAATGCTTCGCTGTCTAACAGCTCCGTTAATTTGTGTCTCATGAATATAGTATCTTAGATTTTGTGATAAATTTAATAAAAAAAACGGCATCTCATAAAATAATCTGACTTTTTTATTCACTTTTTTCAAATTTCCCTCCCGTTATCTCCCGGAAGAACCCGTAGGAATCCGATTGGATTCTCACGAGAATCCATTTCAATTCTCACCGGAATTTCCGGCAAAATATAAAGGCTAATATCTTGGAATACCGAATGCTAAACGACCTTATCTGCGTGAGGAACAGGAGGGTGGATGTACCTTTGTAGTGTTATCAGATAACACATGTTTCACTAAAAAAATTTATTAATATGGCATTGATTTACACCCTCGTCAAAAGACGAGACATGAGCAAGGGCGCATTGGAAGGAGCCCAGTTGTATTACGCGCAGACCAGCGTTACGAAGCGCCTGGATTTGAACACGATCTGTTCGCGCATCGAGATGTACTGTACCGCCAGCCGGGGTGAGATTATCCTCGTACTCGACGGCTTGATCAAGGTAATGAACGAGGCCCTGGCCGAAGGCGAATCCATCCACTTAGGCGAGTTCGGCAGTTTCCGCATGGTAGCCGGCAGTAAGGGGGCCGCTACCCCCGAGGAGTTCGAAGTCTCGATGATCAAGAAGCCCCGCATCGTCTTCTATCCCGGTACGATGTTGATCGGCACCACCCAGAACGCCAAGTTCGAGCGTTATGTGCCGAAGAAGGATGCGGAAGCTTCCTGAATTGAGAATTGATAATTGAGAATTGAAAATTAATTAGGCACAGATTTCACGGATTACACGGGAAATGTGAGTAGAGGCGCAGCGTGCTGCGCCTCCATCCCAGCGCGACAGGAAAAAACGGCGGGAAACACAATAAATATATTCGTTATATTATTGATTGTTATTGGATTGTGTGGAACGTCGTTGAGAATTGACAATTCATTTGGCACGAATTTCACGGATTACACGGGAAATGTGAGTAGAGGCGTAGCGTGCTGCGCCTCCATCCCACGCGACAGGATAAAACGGCAGGAAATACAATAAATATATTCGTTATATTATTGATTATTATTGGATTGTGTGAAACGTCGTTATGAGGCGCAGCACGCTGCGCCTCTACCGTCGCTAGGCAAGTTTCATGGATAAAAGAAAGATGGGCATAGATTATTCCCCATTAAATATGCCGAATGCGAGATTAATTTTCAATTCTCCATTTTCAATTGTCAATTGATAAAATTCTCCATTGTCAATTATCAATTGTCAATTGAAGGACCGGCCTCGTTCTGGTGAGCGTTAAGCAGAGGAACGGAGTGGAGCGGCCGGAGCGTCGCTGTCTGAGCGAAGCGAGTTTGCGGCGCGCACAGCGAAACGGAGAGACGGAGTAGCTCAGCAGACGCAGCCTTGACCTTTTGGTACTTTTGGGTCAAGCCAAAAGTACGAATACGACTTGAACTTTTGGTTCTTTTCTTTCAAGAGAAAAGAACGTACAATCACTTGTGTCAAGAGAAAAGCCAATCCATTCACACATAAACCCAAGTGTGAATAGATTGGCTTTTACATCCTTTCTGATTCTATCAGCTTATTTTTCAGGTGTATAAGAGAAATTTAAAAGACTTTGTTCTTTCTGAGTATAAGCTTCCATAGCAGCTCCTGCTATATTTAAACCGCCTGTTGATCCCGTTGCATTAAAACCAAAATCACTGGCTACAGAACCATCCTTCAGAATTCCGGAAACTTTGGCATGCGTTTCTTGTGCAAAATAATATGCCGTATCCGTATCAAAAGCAGGTACTTCTGCTTTGGGTTTGGCTGTTACATTACAATAATAATTAACTTCTTCTCCTGTATAAGGGATTGTCATACTATAAACCCAGCCTTCTGTTAGAGTCATTGTCTTCTCTTCTACTCCAGAATTATAGCTTACTTCAATGTCGAAATACTTAAACCAATTTTCAGAAAGGTTAATTGAATATTCAACCTTTACATTTGTGAGCTCGTTCGTGACCTCCTCGATAGGAGCATCTTCATCATCACTACAAGATGTAAATGAAATACAACCGGCCAACATTGCCATACATAAAACCACTGCTCTAAATAAAAATTTAGCGTTCATTCTGATAATCATTTAATTATTAATATAACTGATAATTGGAGGCGCGAAGATACATAAATTACGTCATTTGAAAAAATACGGGTGTTCATAAAATTCATTATCCATTCTTTGGGCTTGACCCAAAAGAACCAAAAAGTCAAGGCTCACACTCCGGAGACTTCTTAAATTGAAAATGGAGAATTGAAAATTTATAAGGTCGGATTACACGGAAAATATAATTCTCCGTTGAGTTTGAAATGCGAGTAGAGGCGCAGCGTGCTGCGCCTCCATCCCAATGCGGCAGGATAAAACGGCGGAAAATACAATAAATATGTTCGGTATATTATTGATTGTTATTTGATTGTGTGAAACGTCGTTGAGAATTCAATTGGCACGGATTTCACGGATTACACGGAAAATATAATTCTTCGTTGAGTTTGAAATGCGAGTAGAGGCGCAGCGTGCTGCGCCTCCATCCCAGCGCGACAGGAAAAAACGGCGGGAAACACAATAAATATATTCGTTATATTATTGATTGTTATTGGATTGTGTGGAACGTCGTTGAGAATTGACAATTCATTTGGCACGAATTTCACGGATTACACGGGAAATGTGAGTAGAGGCGTAGCGTGCTGCGCCTCCATCCCACGCGACAGGATAAAACGGCAGGAAATACAATAAATATATTCGTTATATTATTGATTATTATTGGATTGTGTGAAACGTCGTTATGAGGCGCAGCACGCTGCGCCTCTACCGTCGCTAGGCAAGTTTCATGGATAAAAGAAAGATGGGCATAGATTATTCCCCATTAAATATGCCGAATGCGAGATTAATTTTCAATTCTCCATTTTCAATTGTCAATTGATAAAATTCTCCATTGTCAATTATCAATTGTCAATTGAAGGACCGGCCTCGTTCTGGTGAGCGTTAAGCAGAGGAACGGAGTGGAGCGGCCGGAGCGTCGCTGTCTGAGCGAAGCGAGTTTGCGGCGCGCACAGCGAAACGGAGAGACGGAGTAGCTCAGCAGACGCAGCCTTGACCTTTTGGTACTTTTGGGTCAAGCCAAAAGTACGGATACGACTTGAACTTTTGGTTCTTTTCTTTCAAGAGAAAAGAACGGACAATCACTTGGGGCAAGAGAAAAGAACGAATACGAACAGACACAATGACTTTTTAGAACTCTTACACAATTTATAAGCCAATCCATCGTTAAAGTGTAAAGGCAAATACGTACATTTGCACTTGTTTTGTGTAAAAGATTGCCTGTTCAAACGAAATAATTAATAATTACTTTATACAACGTATGGAAAAGTATAAACTGATCAACAACACACTGGGGTGGATTGTCTGCATTATCGCTTCGTGTGTTTATTTGATGACGATGGAGCCCACCGCCAGCTTTTGGGATTGCGGTGAGTTCATTTCTTCAGCGTATAAACTGGAAGTAGGGCATCCGCCCGGAGCACCGTTCTTCATGTTGACGGCGAATCTGTTTACCCAGTTTGCTTCCGATCCTTCTACGGTAGCCAAGATGGTGAATACCATGTCGGCCCTGTTCAGTGGCCTGACCATCCTGTTCCTTTTCTGGAGTATCACCCATCTGGCCAAAAAGATTGTCGTTGAGGATGCGCAGGAGATCACGATGGGCCAGACCATTACGATCATGGGAGCCGGTCTGGTAGGTGCTTTGGCTTATACCTTCAGTGATACATTCTGGTTCTCGGCTGTCGAAGGAGAGGTATATGCCTATTCTTCTTTGTTTACGGCCCTGGTATTCTGGCTGATCCTGAAATGGGAATCGGTGGCTGATGCCCCGCATGCCGACCGTTGGATTGTGCTGATTGCCTATCTGATGGGATTGAGTATCGGTGTCCACCTGTTGAACTTGCTGTGTATCCCGGCCATTGTGTTGGTTTACTACTATAAGAAATTCCCGAATCCGACCATGAAGGGTACGCTGATTGCCCTGCTTGTCTCTTTCGTGATCATCGCCCTGATGATGTACGGTGTGGTACAGGGATTGGTTGAGATCTGCGGTTACTTCGAACTGTTCTTTGTGAATACGTTGGGTATGCCTTACAACTCGGGTGTTTATGTATATGTACTGGTACTGGCAGGAGTCCTGATCTGGTCTATCTGGGAAACCATGCGCGACGAGATCCATCCGCTCCGCCTGCGTATTTCATTCCTGCTGTCGGTTATCCTGATCGGTATTCCGTTCATCGGCAGCGGTTATGTGATTGCCGCAGTCCTGAGTATTGCCCTGGCAGCCTACCTGTTCATGAACAAGGAACTGAACCTGAAACTGCTGAATACGATCCTGATCAGCCTGATGGTGGTAGTGGTGGGTTATTCGTCATACGCCCTGACTCTGATCCGTGCGACGGCTGATACCCCGATGAACCAGAACGCGCCAAAGGATATCTTTACGCTGCGTACTTACCTGGCCCGCGAGCAGTACGGACAGACCCCGTTGCTGTACGGACAGACCTACGTTTCGGAAATCAAACGGAAGAGCGAAGGGGGTGCCTGCGTGGCTGATACGAAGGAAGGCGATCCGGTATGGACACGCGTCAGCAAGAAAGATCCGAATGAAAAAGACCGGTACTATGTATCGCGTCATAACACCGAATATCAGTATGTGGACGAACTGAATATGCTGTTCCCGCGTATGTACAGCTCGGATGGCCGCCATGTGCAGGCCTATAAGGAGTGGGCACAGATCAAGGGACAGCCGGTGAAGTTCAACCAGTGCGGCGAGACCAAATCGGTGATGAAGCCGACCTTTGCCGAGAACCTGCGTTTCTTCTTCTCCTATCAGCTGAACTTCATGTACTGGCGTTACTTCCTCTGGAACTTCTCCGGTCGTCAGAATGATATTCAAGGACATGGAGAGGTACAGAACGGCAACTGGATCACCGGTATCAAGGCCATCGATACCTTGCTGGTGGGTCCGCAAGACGAGATGCCGAACGATATTGCCAACAACAAAGGACATAACGTATATTATATGTTGCCTTTGCTGCTCGGTCTGTTGGGACTCTGCTATCAGGTATCAGCCGGGAAGAAAGGCATCCAGGGATTCTGGATCACCTTCATGCTCTTCTTCATGACCGGTATCGCCATTGTGCTCTACCTGAACCAGACACCCTACCAGCCGCGTGAACGAGACTATGCCTATGCCGGTTCGTTCTATGCCTTCTGTATCTGGATCGGTTTCGGTGTGATAGCCCTGGTGCGTATGCTGCAGAGCTATGCCAAGCTGCCTGCTACCGCAGCGGCTGCCGTGGCTTCGATTGCCGCTCTGCTGGTGCCTATTCAGATGGCCGGACAGAACTGGGACGATCATGACCGTTCGGGACGTTATGTTTGCCGCGATTTCGGTGCCAACTACCTGGAATCCTGCGAACCGAATGCCATCCTGTTTACCAACGGTGATAACGATACCTTCCCGTTGTGGTATGCACAGGAGGTAGAGGGTATCCGTACCGACGTGCGTGTCTGCAACACCAGTTACCTGCAGACCGACTGGTATGCCGACCAGATGAAGAAACAGGCGTATGAATCCGAACCGCTGCCGATCTCGTGGACACACGACGAGTATGTGCAGGGTACACGCGACTTCGCCTATATCTTCCCGATGACCGACAAACCGATCGACCTGAATACAGCATTGGAATTTGTGCGCAGTGACGATCCGAAATACAAGAAAATCCCGGGATTCAGTCAGCCGCTGGATTATATCCCGTCTGAAACCCTGATCTATCCGATTGACTCGGTAGCGCTGGCACAAGGCGGTCTGTTGAAGAATATGGATGTACCGGTACCTGCCAAGGAAATGACCATCAACCTGAAAGGCAAGGATGCGCTGGGCAAGCAGGAACTGCTGGTACTGAACATGCTGCAGACCAACGACTGGAAGCGCCCGATGTATTATGCGATCACGGTGAGTCCGGATCAGTTCGTGAAGCTGGATCCGTATTTCCAGCAGACCGGTATGGCCTACCAGATTGTCCCGATGCAGACCCAGAACACGGTGAAGGCAATCAACAGCGAGAAGATGTTCGACAACGTGATGAACAAGTTCAAGTGGGGTGGCGTGGACAAACCGGGTATCTATCTGGATGAAAACGTGATGCGTATGTGCAAGAGCTACCGTATGGTGGTATTCGGCAAGCTGGCTACGACACTGATCTATGAGAAGAAGAACGATAAGGCGTTGCAGGTACTCGACAAATGTATGGAAGTATTGCCGCCTGAGAATGTTCCGTTGGACTATAGCGGTCTGACGATCGGTGAGTCTTACTATCTGTTGGGTGAGAAAGAGAAAGGACACAATGTCCTGAAGGCGATCGGCGACAACTCGCTGCGTAACCTGAACTGGTATTTCCGTCTGACTCCGAAACAGTTTGCTTCGGCAGCCAGTGATGTCAATTCAGATTTATATACCCTGCAGGAAGTCATCAAGATCACCAAGGATAAAGATCCGGAACTGACAAAACTATACCAGGAAGAGTTCGACAACTTCCGTATGGCGCTCTCTTCTTTACAACCTAAAGAATAAAGACAAGATGTTTATCGAACAACCGCCCTGGTTTTACAGGGCTTTGTTCCCGGGGGTAACCTGGAGAATCCCGGCTGAGCCGAAGTGTGTGTATCTCACCTTCGACGACGGTCCGATTCCCGAGGTTACCCCTTGGGTTTTAGATATATTGGACCAGTATGGCGTGAAGGCAACCTTCTTCATGGTGGGGGATAACGTTCGTAAGCATCCGGACATCTACCGGATGGTGGTCGAGCGGGGGCACCGTATCGGCAACCATACCTTCAACCATATCCAGGGCATCCGTTTCCTGACCCGCAATTATCTGGCGAATACCGACAAGGCTGCCGAGTGGATACCGAGCAATCTGTTCCGTCCGCCCCACGGGCACATGCGTATCCCGCAGGTATTCAAGCTGCGGAAGAAATACCGCATCATCATGTGGGATGTCGTGACCCGCGATTACAGTCCGCGGCTTACCCCTCCGCAGGTACTCGACAACGTGAAGCGATACGTCCGCAACGGATCGATCATCGTATTCCACGACTCGCTCAAGGCCGAGAAGAACATGCGTTATGCCATGCCCAAAGCCATCGAATGGCTGTTGCAGGAAGGATACGAATTCCGCGTTTTTGAATGAAAGGATTGATTGGTTATTCTAATCTGTTTTTTCTATCATCTGCCAGTGCCCACCTTTATCCGGTCCGACGCGCTTGAGTATTCCTTCTGCCTTCATCTTAGCGATATGCTTTTCCACTGCTTTGGGGGTTATACCTATCCGCTCGGCAAGAGCAGCCGCACTTAATGAATTATCTTGAGATAGCAGAGAGATGATTTTCTCCCTGCTTTTCATTTTTTTCTCCCTACTTAATTTGATTTTCTCCCTACTATCCGGAATATCTTCAATGGAATTACGATAAGTTTCAATGTCATGAGTAAGGTTCTTGACCATAGTGGCAGTCATAAATTTCCGGAATATACTTAAATCATCATTTTCCCGGGTTTCCACCAATGCTTTGATATATTCTTCCTTATCATCCTTAAGGATTTTGGTTGGAATCAGCCCAAACTCAAATTGAAGCATGTTCATTACAAGACGTGCCATTCTGCCGTTACCGTCAGCCCACGGATGTATGGTCACCAAATGATAATGAGCATCAAAGCTGAGCTCGTATAATTGTACAATGCTTTTATTTACATAATTTTTTCGTTCTTGATTCAGCCAATTACAAAACTCTGTGAGTTTTACCGGAACTTTACTGTAGTTTATATACGATTTGCCTCCGACTCCTGCCGTAACATTCAACAGACGCAAGTCTCCCTGTGCAGATGAAAAATCTCCCAATGCCGTCTTATACTCCTGTCCGGTATTCTTCATGACAAGAGCAGAAAGACTTTTCAACAGATCAATGGTGATATCAGTATGTACATGTACTAATTTTATGGCCGTTTCATAAGCGTTTTTAAGATCAAGATTCATGTTCTGCTCTGTGATACTTTTCCCTTTCAGGCTGATTCCCTGGTCGAACATGATTTGATTTTCAAGCTCTGTTATAGTCGATCCCTCGATAGCCGTAGAATGGGTAATGAGGGAATACAAATAGAACTTGTCATAATCTATCTGCTTGTCTATTTCCAATTCCCGATACAGGGAAATCAATTTTTCGAGTTCGGTTTGCATATGATCTTCTATTTTTCACAAATATATATTTTTCTCCCTACTTTTCGTTTTTTCTCCCTACTTAATTTGATTTTCTCCCTACTTTTTAGCAATAAAAGAAGATCGAATCTGTATCCTTCTCCTGTTTAATAAGTGATAAGTTTATTGTATCTTCGTACAATAATCCTTATGTACTACTCCCTATGATACATAAGGGATGTACACAATTTTTTTGTTTGTCGATGAGTGATCAAATAGCTATAACAACCCGAATGATCAAGGACGAGGCTGCCCGGCTGGGATTTTCGGTCTGTGGTATCGCCCGGGTAGAGCCGGTGGAAGCAGAAATGCGGCGGCTGGATACCTGGCTGGCGAAAGGTTACCAGGCCGGGATGGCCTATCTGGCGAACCATCGGGAGATACGCCGTGATCCGCAGGGACTGGTGGAGGAGGCGAAGAGTATCATCTCGGTGGCCCTGAATTATTATCCGGCTCGCAAACGCGATCCGGAGCAGCCCCATATTGCCTATTATGCCTACGGACGGGATTACCACGAGGTAGTTAAGGAAAAGCTCCGCCAGCTCTGGCAGTATGTGGTTCGAAACCTCCCGGAAGGAACGGCGGAAGAGGCCCGTGTCTTTACCGACTCAGCCCCTTTGTTGGAGCGTTATTGGGCGTGGAAAGCCGGATTGGGGTGGATCGGGAAAAATACCCAGCTGATTCTGCCGGGGAAAGGCTCGTACTTCTTCCTGGGAGAGATCGTGACGACGTGGGAAGCCGATGCTTACGACAAGCCTGTCCCGTCGCGCTGCGGAACCTGCGACCGCTGTCTGCGGGCCTGTCCGACCGGCGCGTTGGAAAAAGCCCATACCCTGAATGCCAACCATTGCCTGTCGTACCTCACCATTGAAAACCGGGGAGAGATTCCTCCGCGGGAAGCCCGGCTGTTGGGGAACCGGTTGTACGGCTGTGATACTTGTCAGCAGGTCTGTCCCTGGAACCGTTTTGCCATCCCCGCCACCGAACCCGATTTCCAGCCTTCGGAAGCCCTTTTACAGCTCCAAAAAGAAGACTTGAAAATGTTCACCAAAGACGATTATAATCGTATCTTTGCCAAGTCGGCCGTCAAACGGGCGAAATACGAGGGCTTGATACGAACCATCAAACATTTAAACATAGAATAACCATGAAGAGAAAGATGAATTTACTGTTTCTTTCGTTCTTCTGTGTGTTGCTCGCCATGGCAGCACCCGGCGAACTGAAGGAAAAGCTGCAAACCTTGTCGGGCGTGAGTGCTATCGAAACGCTGAAGACCGAGTTGTATCCCGAAAAATACCTGGTGCGGGTGACACAGGAAGTCGATCCCCTTGGCAAGAAGGCCGGGACATTCAAGCAGCGGGTCGTGTTGTGTCATATAGGGTTTGACCGTCCTACGGTACTGGTAACCGAAGGATACGGCGGTGCCTATGCCCTGCGTGAGACCTATCAGGAAGAGCTATCCAAACTGTTGAATGCCAACGTTATCTTCGTTGAATACCGTTACTTCCTCGAGTCCAAGCCTGATCCTCTGAACTGGGACTATCTGACAGCCGAAAATTCGGCCTATGATCTGCACCGGATCACCGAACTGTTCAAACAGATCTATACAGGAAAATGGATCAGCACGGGTATCAGTAAGGGCGGACAGACCACAACCCTGTATCGGGCCTATTTCCCGGATGACGTGGACTTCTCTGTTCCTTATGTCGCTCCGTTGAACCGCGGGGTAGAAGACGGACGCCATGAAATCTTCCTGGAGAAAGTCGGCACCAAGGCTGAACGGAAGAAAATCCGTGACTTCCAGCTGGAAATCCTGAAAAACAGGGATGAGCTGATGCCCCTCTTTGAAGCTTACGTGAAGGAAAAAGGCTATCAGTTCCGTGTGCCTACTGAAGAGATATACGATTACAGCGTACTGGAATACCCGTTTGCCCTCTGGCAGTGGGGAACATCTGTCAATACCATTCCGGCCCTGGATTCGGACAAGGAAACCTTGTTCAGACACTGGATGGAAATCAGTGATCCCTCGTATTTCTCGATCGGACAGGATACCGAGCCCTTCAACGTACAGGCAGCCCGCGAACTGGGATACTATGGCTATGACACAAAGCCTTTTGAGAAATATCTTTCTATCAAAAGCAGCCAGGGCTATTTGAACCGCATCATGCTGCCCGATGAACTGAAAGACAAGGTGGAATTCCGTCCGGAACTGTACCAGAAGGTCTATAACTTCCTGAAAGATAATGATCCGAAGATGATCTTCATCTACGGAGAGATTGACCCGTGGAGTGCAACCCGCGTTCCCATCTTCAAAGGAAAGAAGAACGAACAGGTATATATCCAGCCGCGGGGCAGTCACCGGGCACGCATCAGCAATATGCCGGATGACATGAAAGAAAAGATCATGCGGCAGATCAACGAGTGGCTGGCGGAATAAGCTCCGTCAGTCGTCCGACTTGCTGTTGCGGTATTCCTGCGGACTGACACCCACGTACCGCTTGAAATACTTGCCAAAGAAAGAGACATTATTGAAATTCAACGAATCGGCAATCTGATAGATCGGCAGGTTCGTTGATTTCAATTGGGCTTTGGCATCCATGATCACCATGTTTGAAATAATCTCCATGCAGGTGCGGCCCGTAGTCTGTTTGACGATCGTACTCAGATAAGCCGCCGTAATCCCCAGTTTACTGGCATAGAACGCCACATTCTTCTCTTTGGTATAGTTGTCGAGCACCAGCTGTCCGAAATCCTGGCTGATCCGTTCGGCAGGCGAGAGGTTGCCCGTATCCATCTTGCGGTTGCTGTATAGCGAGCTGATGGCATAGATGAGGCAGTAATACAAATGACGGGAAAGCTCCCGGTTGCTCAGCTCGAAACGCTCTTTGGTCCGCTTGCCCAGCTTGAAATAATCTTCGATCAGTTCCACCATCTCCTCCTTGAGCGGCACAACCGGGTTGTGCTTGATGGAATAGGTAATGTCGAGCAGCGACTTGACCGGATTGATCGTACGCAGAAAATCGGAAGAGAAGCCGGCAAAGTAAATCTCTACATCCCCCCGGATCTGGTTGACCTGGAAGATACTTCCGGGCAGCACCACGAGGAATGAATTGTCGGAGACATGATAATCCACCAGGTTAATCGAGGCATCGATATCCCCTTTCTTGCAGAGTACCAGTATTTCCGCCTTGATCCGGCAGGGAAAATGCGCATACAGGTTCAAGATGACCGAGTCTGTCAGCACATCGACCAGTACATCTTCCGGCAAATCTATTTTAGGCAATTCGTTTTCCATGTTCATCAGTGTTCTAAAATTCGTTGATATTCTTTCTTCCACAGCTGGAGGGCTGCAGCCATGGTATCATCCATATCGGCATAGGTATATTGTGCCAGCCGGCCTCCGAACAAGACCTGCGGATGGGCGGCAGCCAGTTGCTGGTAGGATTGGAACAGACGGGTGTTCTTCTCGTCATTCACCGGATAGTAAGGCTCTTTTCCGGGCTGGAATGCTTCGGGATATTCGTGGGTGATGACGGTACAGGGCTGTTGTCCGAACTCAAAGTGCTTGTGTTCGATGATCCGCGTAAAAGGAATGTCGCGTTCGGTGTAGTTGACAACCGCGTTTCCCTGAAAGTCGGGTATCTCCAGCAAAGCCGACTCGAAGCGGAGACTCCGGTATTCCAGATGACCGTACCGATAGTCGAAAAAGGCATCGATACATCCCGTAAACAGGATCCTGTCGGCTAGGGAATCCCAGTACGGGCGATCCTCCAGGTAGTTGCACGAGAGACGCACTTCGATACCGTCCAGCAAAGCCGCTATCAGCTTGTTGTACCCTCCGACGGGAATCCCCTGGTAGGCATCGTTGAAATAGTTGTTGTCGAACGTGAAGCGGAAAGGCAACCGGCGAATGATGAATGCCGGCAGTTCGCGGGCCGATCTTTCCCATTGCTTTTCGGTATATCCCTTGATGAGCCGTTCGTAGATATCCTTTCCCCCCAGTTTCAGCGCCTGTTCCTCCAGGTTGGCTGGGGTCTTGATATAGGCATATTTCTCGCATTCCACAGCCAACCGGGCCCTTGCCTCGGCCGGGGTCTTGACACCCCACAGCTGGTGGAAAGTATTCATGTTGAAAGGCAAATTATACAATTCGTCCCGATAACGGGCCAGCGGTGCGTTGGTGAAGCGGTTGAAGCGGACAAACCGGTTGGCATATTCCCATATTTCGGCCTGGTCGGTATGAAAAATATGGGCTCCATAGGTATGTACCTGGATTCCTTCCGTCTCCTGGCAATAGATATTCCCCCCTGCGTGATTCCGTTTGTCGATCACCAGGCAACGTTTACCGGCCAATACCGCTTCGTGTGCAAAAACAGCTCCGAACAAGCCGGCGCCTACCACCAGATAATCATATTCCTTCTTCATCATCCTACCGCTTTATCCAAGTTGATATATTTGGGTTTACGCCACTTCAAGGCATAGGGTAACAGCTTGAAGAACCGTTTGATCCGGGTTTTGACCGAATGCGACGGCCGCCATCCTTTCCATGGAGTTTTATCCAAATATACGAAATATTCTGCTCGGAGCGGATGCATGCTGTCGTAATTCCATGGTTTTTTATTCGTATAATGCAAGATGACGGGGTTGAGCAATTCCTCCCGGAACGCTTTCCAGTCGTTGACCCGTTCCCGGATGCCTGTCCGGTAGAAGCCGTCTTGCATGTTCCACGTGAGGGGAACGAACTTTTTATGTGCATGCAAGACCATATTCAGCAAATCCTGGTCGTTGAAGCGGATCCGTTCCGGATACGTCAGGAAATAAGTCTCGCATTGACGGTCCACATGGGTTTCCCGCCAGTAACGCAGGTTGATCAGCAGGACACCGGCGTTGAAATAAGAATCAGCCGGGTCATAGTGCAGTAATTCATACCGCTCTTTCTCCTGGCTTCCGATATCTTCGATGCAGGCCACGCCGTATCCTTCCAGGTCTGTGTTCCAGAAAGCCGAGATGTCACCGCGGATCACGATGTCACAGTCCAGATACAGCACCTTGTCTACCGTCTCCGGCAAGATCGACGGGAACATACAGCGATAGTAGGTCGCCATGGAAATCCGCTGACCGAATTTCTTGATGGAATAATTCTTCAACAGGTCGGCCGGAGGGAAATAAAAACGGACAGTGTGCCCGTATGGGGTGGCTAACTTCGTCAGCAGGTCCTGATCCTCCTGAGGCAATGAACCGGCCACGATATGCACGCAGAAAACTTGTCCCGGGTTGTTGATAAACAGAGAAACCAGGGTGACAGCACAATGCTGGATGAACTGATGGTCGATGTTACAAGCGATATGTATCATATAAATTCTGTTTCTAAAGGTTACGGATGCGTGGAAGGTCCCCATTGTCCGGTCAGTTCAAAATAACGCTTCAGGACTAGCAGGGAGATCAGTTCCTCGCGCTCCGGATTACGGAACTGGGCAACAAACTCGTGGGCATGAGTGATGATCTGCTGCGCCTCTTCCGGATGAGCGATATAATAATTCAGTTTCTCCTCCAGATCAGAGAAATCTTCCTTGACTTCGATATAATGATAGTCGGGGCGTAACTTCCCCTCCATGAACCACGTCTCGCAGGTAGGACGCGGCATGACGGCGATGGAATTGGACGACATGACCCACTTCAGGTTGGAAGCCACATCGTTCCCTTCGAGCGCCATGATGAACTTATAATCCAGGTGCTGGTGGATGGTCCGTTTCGGTGCCATCCATTCGTCCGGGCAGCCCTCATTCTTCCCCACGACACCACAGTCGAACATGGGATGTCCGAAAAACTTCTCCAGGAATTTGGTCCGCAAACGGCTCTGACGGATTTTCCCCCGGAAGATCGCCCGGTCTTGCTTCTCGGTGAATGACTTGGTGTCTTTCACATACATGAAATGACGGAGCTTATCCAGCTTCAGCAAGACTGAATTCTGGTTTTGGGATGAGATCAGCCGGCTTTTCACAATGGCAGGATCGTCGGGAGTGAAATAGACATCTCCCGGACAATAATTCCAGCGGAGCGAAGGCGGAAACCAGCGGGTAATGTCGTGCTGGTCGAAATAATAAGCCTTGTGGAACATGTTACTCCGGTATTGGCCGATAGGTCCCGTATAATGCAGCCAGCTTTGGTGATGAGCCAGTCTGTTCTCCGACGGGATCGGTCTGGTCCTGTCCAGCTGGATGTAATAGTTGACCCGTTCCTGGATATAAGGATAATCCGGACGGCTGGAAACCCGGCACAAGCGCTGTTCCAGCCGGATTCTATACCAGGAATCCGGAATGACCAACCCCATATATTTTCGGATAAAATACCAGAATTTGATGGGTTTTCCACTACGAACCTTATATAAAATACTATCACTCATCTTTTATGGGCTTAAAATAGTTCACTGTATCTGCCATTGTCTACAAAGTTAGACCTTTTTCCAGTCACATCAAAGAAGTCATTTTACAATCTCATCCATTTTGTATCTGCCGGTTCACAACCGGTCTCGCTGACGGGTTGTCAGCCACGGCCACAGCCAGCGCAGGTATTGGTTCCACCGTTCCAGGCGGTAGTCAGCATCCGTCGCTTGCAGCTCTGCCGACAACTGCTGGTATAAAACCTGCCGTTGGGATTCATCGATCGGGGTCCGTTTGATTTTCCGGTACAATAATCCCCGGCGGAGACGTTTCTTATAAGGTGCCAGGTCCGGCAAGTGCTCTTCCATGTACCGGACCACCTGGATGTCTTCGGCGATACCCTGACCACGCTGCAGCGACTGGACTGTCACTTTCGCTCCATACTGGCGGAAATAATTCAGAGTACGGTACACTTCGATTACCTCGCCCTGCAAAGCCATCTGGAACCAGAAAAGCCAGTCGCCGCAATACCGCATTTGCAGGAAGGCAGAATGAACCAGACGTGCGGCATATTCCCGTCTGAACAGGATACCGCTGGCGTTGATCAGGTAATTCTTCCAATACAGGTTATGAAGCGCGTATAACTTCCCGTCAAAACAACCCGGCTGTTTTCCTTTCCGTCGGCCCCAATGGTTGATATCCTTGTTGGATACCCTTCCTGCTCCGTCGATCAACCGTGAGCCCACCACACAGACCGCAGTCCGTTCATGCGCTTCACACAAGGTAACGGTCGTCTCCAGAAAATCCGGATCGGCCAGATCATCCGCTTTGGCTATCCAGATATATTTTCCCCGGGCCAATAAGATCCCCTTCATCCATTGCTGAAAAGGACTGCCCGTATTCCGGGTATTGAACTCTATCCGGGATACCCGAGGGTGGTTCCGGTATTTTTCCAGTATCTCCCGGCTTGTATCGGTCGAAGCATCGTCCAGCAAGATCAATTCAAAATCCGTCCACGTCTGTCGTAGGATGGAGTCGATACGGGCATCCAGGTAACGGGCATAGTTATAATTGGGAACGATTACACTGACTAAAGGATTCTTTTCCATACATCTGCTACTTTTATTTCATGATACCCAGCCGTTCCCGTATGCCATCGCGATACATCCGCCAGAATTTGGCCAGATCGCTCCATTGGTACACATCCGTGAAGGCACACGTCCCGATCACGACAGCCATATACCCCAGAACTCCATGCCAGCCACGCAGGTACCTTACCGCCCAGTTCTTTCCGTAATGATGGTTCAGGTACGTTGAGTTACGCACCTGGTAAAACCGTTTCCATTTCTTTTTGCGGTTACGCTCTTTCCAGTTGTCTGCCGAAAAGAACTTATGCTTGTCCATCAGTGCCTGGGGAATATACAGGATCTTATAGCCTGCCAGTACGGTACGCAGGCAATAATCGGTATCATCACAGAAAATGAACAACTCTTTGTTGGGAAGGCCAATGGCTGCAACTACCTCTCTTCGGACGAAGAGCCCTTCGAAGGCGGTACCGACAATCTCGACAGGAGCCGTTACTTCCCGTTTGGCCAGTTTGTCCTGATACATGGAACGGAACGGCTGCGTCAGGTTATACGAACAGAAATCGTTGGTAAAGACTTTGCCTTCCAATAATCGTCTGGGAGCCAGGATTCCCACCGTTTTATCGCCGGTGTAGGGCAGTAAGTTTTTCAGGCAGTCGGCTCGGGGAAAGACATCGTCGTCCATACACCAGATCCAGTCGGCATTTTGGGCATAAGCCGCTTCGATGCCCGTATAGAAACCACCCGAACCCCCTACATTCGATTGATGGATCACCGTCAGGTCGTCTTGCTTGTCCAGCCATTCCCGGGTACCGTCGGTACTTCCGTTATTGACAACGATGATGTCCGACAGAGGTTTGTTCTGCCGCAGGCAATCCATACTGCGTTTGAGCAGTTCCAGCCGGTTATAGGTAACAACTACAGCTATGATTTTCATTGTGCTTCTGGTTAATAGAGATTGTCGATTTTTCCCGGTTGCGTACTCCGGTAGGCAACCATCCATTTATAACACGCTTCTTCATCCAGTCCGCGGGCTTTGGCATACGTTTCCGCCAGGATCCGGTGCATGTGCGGAGTAGCCGGTAAACGCTCCAGGTTCTTACAGCCCTTCTTCAGGTCGATCGGTCCGATATCCATCCGGTTCAGGTCAACGATCTCGATCTGTACGCCATCCGGTTTCGGATTGAACAGGATGTTTCCCCGTCCGTAATCTTTGTGGGCATAGCCCTGGTCGTGCATCCGGGCTGTCGTCAGGGCAACCGCACGGATAATATCATCTTCGTTGGCAAACGGACGTCGGAACAGCTCTTCGTAGGTATAAGGGCATGACGACATGGCTGTGATATAATAACTCTCGTCGAAGCCCCAATGACGGCGCAGCTCGATATAACCAATCGGACGCGGAGTACCGATACCCGCAGCTGTCAACAGATTGGCATGTTCGAACGAACGGCGGGCCTTCGACGGACGGAACGTCCCGTACACCCAGCGGTTGATACAGTTCGGACGCCGGAAAGACTTCACGACAAAATCCTGTCCCTGATACGTTATCTTACGCAATTCATTTCGTCCCCGGTAAATAACAACACCTTCCTGCCGGTGAAAACGATCTGGAACGGAACGGACAAACTCCGTCAGTTCCAGGCAATCCGGATTCACCTGATACGTTATCGGCGTAAACAAGCGGCTGATTATACAATTCATCATGACCATGCTCAAATTTTATCCAGTCCTTTGGTGAATTTCAACCAGTAATATTTCAACGGGTTGGTATATTTCAACTGTTTCCACGGACGGCTTCCATGCGGACGATGCCATACGGGAAGATTCATAAACAGATAATTACGGCAATCCCGCTCGAGTGATTCGTGTGAGATAGTCACATCAAACCAGTTCTTACTCGGATCGAGTGTCTGGAAATTAAATGCCTTTAGCAGGCGGAGAGTCAGCAGCGAGCAGCAGAAACTGCAATGTTTCTTCACCTCACAAGCCTCTTTCGGATAATCCGACGCATAGAGATACGGATAATTGACAGTTCCCTGTTCATCCACGGTCACCGATGCCGCAATCCCACAGTCGGGATGAGCCAGTGCCCCGTCAAACAAACCTTGCAGGGTATCTTCGCGTACGATCACGTCCGATTCGACAATCAGCAGACCCGCTTCGGCCTCAATCGCCCGTTTCTGTGCCATTTGCAGCACCAACAGGTAGTTGGGCGACGGATGTGACGTGATGTCCCGTAAATTGACCAGTTCAAAGCCCAGTTCCTGCGAAGCTTCCTCCAGGCGCCGGGTATTCTCGTCGGTACTGAAATCGTTGTATATCGTATAGGTTACCGGCACATGCCAACGAGAGGCCAGTACAGCCCGGGCCGTCTCAAGTGTCAGATCGATTGAATCTTTCACCGGCGTGATGATATGAACCTGTTTCATGCAATTGTCTGTCGTCATGTCTATAAAGCATTTATCCGAATACAAAGGAACACAATCTTTTTGGATGGGCAAAATATCCCGCCTGGCTTTTCCCCGGCAACACGGTAGGAGATCCCAGCCATCAAATCCATTTCAAGTTGCATTTCTATCCTTAAAGACACAAAGAAGCCGAAAACCCCTATTGGGGAGGAGGGGAAATATATTATTAAAGTTTATCTTCCTGGCCTGACTTCATACCACGGAGATCACAGTTATAATTTTTACGAAACTCCGATTTCGCTTTTTCCATTGTTGGATTAGACTTATTTGAAGGAAAAGATTGGGCTACTATACGGGCACGAACAATATCATTCGATGAATGTTTAAAAATGGATTTTTTTAAAGTTTCACGCAACTGATTAATGGCATGACCTGTATCTACTCCTTTTAGTTCTACGAAAACTTCTGTCCATTGTTCTGGTTCCACATCATTTTCAGAACGCTTTACAAGTATCAATTTATCACACCGTTGACCATCTTTCAGGATATTTCCATCTACTGCATATACTACAGATTTTTTTATGCCGTCAGTAACGAGTATATATTTTTTACCTTTCTCTGTTGTACTGATCCTGGATCGGACCTCAAGTTGCTGTTCAGGAGAAAAACCTTCTGCTTCCAATCGTTCATGAGTGGATTTGTATGTTGTCTTTTCCAATTTCATGGCTCTACATACAGTTTATCATTCAACTTACTAATACTATCATCCACCCAATCTGAGACACCATCCAAATTGTTACCACTGAGCATGGGTACTTCTACATCGAGAATATTTTGAAAACGTCCTGTTTCATCGATGTAATAACCGGAGATGGAAGATGGGGACAAGACGTATTCTTCGTCAATTACATCTTGTTGCAATCCCTTTTCTGTGACTACTGCAGCGGCCAAAAGTACATTCACCACCGACAATACGTATGGACTGTGCGTGGTTATCAATGCCATACTCTGTTCAGAACCCTTATTTAAGGCCTTTTTTAAAGCGCTTACAATACTCATTATCACCATTTTCTGTGATTCTGGGTAAAGATTCTGTTCTGGTTCTTCTATAAAAAGTTGTGCAGACTGGTAAACCAGTCTACGGGAAGTGTAATCGTTCTCTGACTTACTAATTTCTTTGCGTTCATGCATGGAGAGTGAGGCATTTTCACCCACACAACCTGTGATATAGTTAGTCATTACATCCATAGGCATAACACTTTGCATACCGCTGGATGCATAGAATGCAGGTGTTTCACTTCCATCTTCTCGTACCAGCATGTCTGCACCTGATTTGTTTACATAGCAGAATCCACCTGTAGCAGCTAACTTGAAAGGATGTTCAGTGGTATAAGACTCCTTGGCTTCATCCCATTCGTCAATAAAATTGAAAAGGACATCTCTTTCACTAGCCTTATATGTCTTATCTACGTTACGAATTGCCGAAATGAGATTTCTCTCAGCAGGAATGTAGCATAATTTACTATTGTACCTCTTTTCTACAAAAGGCTTTTTACGAACAATCTTAGCATCATTATTTACACCTGTATATTCAATGCTGATGGTATCTCCATCATATTTCAGTTCTGTCTCATCGCTAAAATATTCATTATTTAATCGATGAAATTTTTTCAATTCTTTTACGAAATTGCTGTTATGCGTATATTGATTGATGATATCATCGGTCGAGATCATGATCTTCTTCTCAATCCAACGACAGAAACAGAGTACCTTCATAAAAGTACTTTTACCTGAACTTTGACGACCAATGAGTATCATCAAAGGGGTTAGTTCTATGTCTGTTGAGTCCAATACAGGACCGAATTTTTTGATATGCAATGAAGCCATATATCCTGTTTTTTATAGTGGCAATAAAATAATCTTCTTCCTGCCTGTTAAATTAGCAAATTTAAGAATAAAATCTCAAATCATGAATAATCAGTACTGAGATATTGGATGTTTATTTGTGTGTCAGGTAGGCTGTATATGTGGTATATAATATATGGCACGATAGTATAGAAAACCCCGGTATTCCCAACACCGTTGGTGAGAACGGGTTGGGATACCGGAATTTGTTTTTATTTTGTCTCCGGATTCTTACTGAAGATCGCGTGAATCCGTTTCATATCGAACTTCGGACTACGGTCGTAGTAATAGATACCGTTCTGTTCCTGTTCTACGTCTGTCAGCTGGGTGTAGCAATAACCCCATACATGATCTGACAACGACAGGACGGTGTTTACCAGACCTTCCAGGCGGGCATAGAATTCCTCCAGTGAGTGAGGCGGTTCACCATAACCCCATGAAGTATTCTGGGCACTTTCCATCTGTTGTGACGGGTTCCACTTGATACCTCCGAATTCATCAATCAGATAAGGCATGTCGTGCTTATACTGCGGGAACGTATATTGATCGGTATATTTCAATCCGTTGAAACCGATATTCTTCGGCATCAACTGGATTTCCCATTTGGGAGCTTCCATCAACTTACCGTCGTTGTACAACAGATCCTTCAGTTTGGCCGGATCCTGTTCGTAGTTATGTACGGTCCAGATGTCGGTAGCGATGTGAGAACCGCCACTGGTTCCGTGGAAAGGACGCGTCGGATCGATGGCTTTCGTCAGTTTGTACAGGTCCTGCATCAGACGAGGATACTGAACGCGGTCGGGCCAGAACTCTTCATTGGTTGGTGTCCAAATCAAGATAGACGGATGATTTCGGTCGCGTTCCACGATTTCTGTCCATTCGGTGATGAAGTTACGGGCTGTTTCGATGTCATTGCAATCCATACCCCAGCTGGAGGCTTCACCCCAAGTCAGGTAACCCAGTTTGTCTGCCCAGTAATAGAAACGTTCTTCGAATACTTTCTGATGCAGACGGGCTCCGTTGAAACCGGCTTCCATCGAAAGCTGGATATCTTTCTTCAGGGCCTCGTCGCTCGGAGCTGTCCAGATACCGTCGGGATAGAATCCCTGGTCGAGTACCAGACGCTGATAGTACGGCTGGTTGTTCAGGTAGATCTTCTTGCCTTCGATATGGACTTTCCGCATACCGGCATACGATTTGACTTCGTCTACCACATTTCCGGCCTTGTCGATCACCCGTAATTCTATGTCATAGAGGAACGGATTTTCCGGACTCCAGGTCTTCATCTTCTTGACAGGCAGGATAATGGTTGATAAAGAGTTGGCAGCAACTGTTTCCTTGGATACGACTTTCCCGTTATCTTTCAGGGTAACTTCCAGCTTACCACCCAGTTCCTTGTAGAAACGCGGACGGATGATCAGCTGCTGCTGGTCGATGTCCGGAATCATCTGGACAGACTGTAATCCTTCGGGATGAACGGCTTCCATCCAGACAGTCTGCCAAATACCGGTGGTACGGGTATAGTTACAACCATACGAAGCAAATTGCAGGTTCTGCTTTCCGCTGGGCTGATGGGTACTGCGAACATCACTTTCCACATAAACGACCAGATTGTGTGTCTGACCGGCCTTGACATACGGTGTAATATCTACCTGGAAGGAAGAAGTTCCACCAAAGTGACGGGCTGCAAAAACACCGTCGATGTAGATCTCCGACTTATAATAAACTGCACCGAAGTTCAACAATACCTGTTTGTTGGCCCAGTCTTGTGGAATGGAGATCGTCCGGTGATACCACATGTGATTGATAAAGTCTTTGTATTCAACTCCCGACAGTTTACTTTCCGGGCAGAAAGGAACGATGATCTTCTGATCGAATCCGGTGGACTTGAACCATTCCCGTTCCAGACCGGAACCGCCGAAGTCGAATGAATAGGTCCATTCTCCGTTGAGGTTGATCCACGCGTTACGTTCGAACTGCGGACGCGGATATTCGGCTCTCGGTATTGCGAAGGCCGTTATCCAGCAGAATAACATGAAAAACGATAGGGTTGTAATTCGTTTCATACACTTGAATATTTGGTTAAACATTTATTTTCTGACGAGAGGAACACGCTGCATCCAGGTCAAGGTGCGCCACAGCCATTCCATCGGTCCGTAATAGAAGCGTTTGATCCACCAGTTGCTGTACAGGATTTGCACCAGACAGAAGAGCAGACCGACACACAGGCTTTGCAAGTAGTTACACTGCACGGCCAGGTTGGCTCCGAAACCATAGAACAGGCAGACACCGACCATCGACTGTGCCATGTAGTTGGTGACACTCATCCGTCCGACCGGAGCAATCCGGTCCAGTCCTTTTTGCCAGCCGTGGTTGTAATACAGCAAGGTGAAGCCGCAGAGATACAGCATCATCATACCCAAATTGGCGAAGGTCTTGAACAGGGTCGTTCCGACCGACAGGGCAAAACCGGTTACACCCAGTGCCGGCAGCAGCCAGACGATCAGGTAAAAGACAACAAACCATGCCAGGCTGTAAGGCAACATCAGGCGGCTGTAGCGGATCATCTTCTCTTCACTCTTGTGAATTTCCATCCGTCCCACCAGCATACCGGCAATAAACAGTCCCAATAACTGCAGATAACGGTAGTTGTTGATGGTCCATAACCATTTGGCTACTTCTCCGTTCCATACATTGAAAGCCAGTACATCCTTGAATGAGCCTTCGGCATAGATACCGGCACAGGTGGCATAGAGCTGATTCATATACACATTCAGGTGCGAGGGTTCGTTCTGTGTCGGATTACCCAGCAGGGTGACAAAGCTGACAATCGCCGGAATCTGCAGGAAAAGCAGGATCATCACCACGACCAGGTATTTGGTCGGCACTTTGTACAGCGGAACCAGAAACAGTCCCAATACGGCATAGATGATGAAGAACTCGCCCATATAGATAAGACCGTTGATATAGCCGAAGATAAAGAGCAGGACCAGTCGCCAGACGAAGCGGGCACGGAAGTCATATCCTTTGGCTGCCTGCGAATCCATCTGCATATAGAAACTCAGACCAAACAGAAAAGAGAAAATGGCATACGACTTGCCGGCAAAGAGGAAATACATGGCTTCGTAAACGAAGGTATCCACCCGTTGCCAGAAAGGAGATGCCACTTCCGGAATGATCGTCAGGTCAAACCGCTCCATACAATGCAGCAGCATGATCCCGATCAAGGCAAAACCACGAAGCGCATCAATCGAGTTGATGCGCTTCTTTGGTACAATTGCTGTCATAGGCTTTTTATTCAGATAGCGACTGGATAACAGCCTGGTTAGCGGCTTTTACTTTCGCTTCATTAATCTTGATTACCTTACGGTCGTAAGTCATCAGACCGTTCACTTCGCCTTCCACATCGGTGGTCTGGGTATAAACCGCAGCCGAGAATCCGCGTTTCACGAAGTCTTTCAGCTGGTTGGCATACTTCACGTATTCGGCTGTTACGGCTTCGCTGTCTTTAAACTGGACATAACCCCAGTTACGCTTATTCCACCACAGGTGGTTTTCCAACGGAAGACCGATTCCTCCGTATTCACCCAGGACATTGACACGCTGCGGATCAGACAAGAACATATCCGGTCCCGGATAATTATGCAAGTCCAGGATATCACCGCAAGGACGATGGTTACCACCACTGGCCGGGTTGACCAGACGAGACGGATCGTATGCTTCTGTCCAGGCTACTACCTTTTCGGTATCAAACTGTCCCCAGGCTTCGTTGAACGGAACCCAGACAACAACCGACGGATTCGACATGCACAGATCCATGATTTCCTTCCATTCCTGGTAGTAGTTGGCTACCGATTCCGGTGTACGCTGTTTGTCTGTTCCACCGTTGTAAGTATGAGGCGCCCAGCTGTTGCCCATGTCGCCGCTCGGCATATCCTGCCATACTAGAATACCTTCCTTGTCGCAATGATAGTACCAGCGGGCCGGTTCAACCTTCACATGCTTACGGATCATGTTGAAGCCCCAGTCTTTGGTCTTTTGGATGTCAAACAACAAGGCTTCATCGGTTGGAGCGGTATATAAACCGTCCGGCCACCAGCCCTGATCCAACGGACCATACTGGAAGAGCGGTTTGTCGTTCAGATACATGCGTTTGATACCGGATTTGTCTTTTCCAACCGAGATCTTACGGAAGGCAGTATATGATTTCACCTGGTCAACGACTTTCCCTTTCTGCAACAGACTCACTTGCATGTCGTACAGATACGGATTAGACGGGCACCACAAAGTCGGATTATTGACACCCAGACGGATTTCCTGTCCCTGGATTCCCTTGCCTGTTGCTACCACCTGGCCTTTATCCAATAACTTCACTTCCACAATTGAAGAAGCACAAGCCGATGTTCCTACCGTTACATTCATTACTTTCGCATCCACATTCGGAATGGCTTTGATGCTGGTGATATGATTCTCGGCTACCGGTTCCAGCCAGACGGTCTGCCAGATACCTGTTACCGGCGTGTACCAGATACCTTCCGGGTTAGACGTCTGTTTTCCTCTCGGCTGATAGCCCTTGTCGCTCGGGTCCCATACACGGACCACCAGTTTCTGGGCTCCCGAACCTTGCAGATACGGGGTGATATTGAATGAGAACGGTGTGTAACCGCCTTTGTGCGAACCGATCAGTACATCGTTGACGAATACTTCAGCTTTCCAGTCCACTGCTCCGAAGTTAAGGACGATATCTTTTCCCTTCCACTTCGATGGAACCGTAAATGTCCGTTTATACCACAGTTCATTCTTGTCGCCTACTTCCTTCTGAACACCCGATAAAGAAGATTCGACAGCGAAAGGAACCAGGATGTTTCCCTGGAACTGGGCGGGTTCAGCTTGTCCGGTAGGCTGAATGGCATATTCCCATTCTCCGTTCAGGTTCAGCCAGTCGGCACGTTCCAACTGCGGACGCGGGTATTCCGGCAATACAGATTCAGGGTTGACTTGTTCAGCCCACTGCGTCTTGATCTTATCTCCAGCCGGTTTCCACTGTGCCTGCGCACAGAGTGCCCATGCGAAGGCACAACATACAAACAAGGTCTTTTTCATACATATAAATTTAAATATAACAATGATCGTTCGTTATCACTTGGTTGCCTGAGCGGCAGATTGGGCATTCGAGGCATTCGGATACATGAGCTGTTCCAATACCTTCATGAAATAACCGCCCACTACCGAACGGGCCCGGAATCCTACCGAAGTGGCATCTGTCGTTTCGTGCCAGTCGCTCAACGGAATACGTGTCGGTGTTTCGTTCGCGTATTTATATACCGGAGCCACAAGGGCGTGGAAATCATCTATCTGATCCGTCAGACAGGCAGTCCACATGATCCAGTCGGATTTGGTATAGGTCTTACGGCTGTCCAGAGGCAAACCATAGGTGTTCTGTACCGTCTTGTAATAGGCCATTTCCGTCGTAGCGATGTCTTTGTCGAAGATGTTTAATCCCAGCAGTTTGTCCCAGATCAGATTATACTTCTGGCTCCAGGTTCCCGGCTTGTCGAATGTCAGTTTGTAATGATCGCCGTCCATCGCCATTTCCTTCCATTTACCTGCCATTTCCTTGGCAGTCTGCAAATACTTGTCAGCCGTTTCCTGGTCGCCCAGCATTTCAGCCAGTTTGCCATAGCCGGCAATACCCAGGATCGCCTTGATCGAGAGGTTGGCATTGTGGGCAAAATGACCGGCAAAGTCGTCTGTACACAACTGATTTTCCGGGTCGAGTCCGGCTTCTACCAAGTAATTGGTCCAGGTTGTCAGTACTTCCCAGTGTTTCTTAGCATAGTCGGCATTTCCTTCCCGCAGGGCGATGGCTGTTGTCAGGATCAGCATGTTACCGCTTTCTTCAACCGGCATGTCGCCTCCATACGTCTGTCCGTTTGCCTGCGGATAAGTACCGACATCGTGTGCCGTAAACGGTTTCTGCCACCGGCCGCTCTCACTGTATTCGAAGATGAAGTTCATCATACCCTTCAGCAATTCCGGATTATAAACCAGGAAGAGTGGGGCAGAAGGATAGGTAATATCTACCGTACCGATCGAACCGTTGCTGAAGTTCTCTTTCGAGAAGAACAGCAGATTGCCGTTCTTGTCTTCTACCAACTTGTGGGCAGCAATGATCTGCCGGTAAACCAGGGCGCATAATTCGGCGTATTGCTGACCGCCGGCATTTTTTGTATCCTCTATCAGTTGCTCGTCGAATTCGCGGCAACGTTGCATGATGGATTCATATTCCTGTACGGCCTGCAGCAAAGCCTGGTCGATGCTCACCTGGCCGTTATGTTTCCAGTAAGCCATCTGGTTGTCGTTGAAATACTGAATGGCATAGTCGTCATCATAGGCAATCATGGCATAACCCGCAGTCGCGTCTTTCACGCTTCCCAGATTGTCCACCAGGGCTAGTGAATGTTCCTGGTTCGGATCGTCGATATTTCCGCCCCGGGTAATGTTGCCGGTCGTGGCAAATTCTTTCTTCGGATGCAGGAAGTCGCTGGCACCGATCGTTACTGATTCTTTTGGGGCAGCAGCCAGGAAGAAGTGTCCCCAGTCGATCCGCACATCATCGCCCTTGGTCTGCAAGACAGGCTGTTCGGTCGTTCCGGTAGTGGCATACATCAGTCCTTCGGGCTTCAGGATCACCGACGATTTGACCGCTTGTCCGGGCACATTGGTAGCCCATGCCGAAGTGGCTTCCAGATACAGCTGCACATCGTGCGCTTTTCCGTCGGTCGATTGTACCTGATAGGAGACATAGTTGACCGGACGACTCATCAGGTCGAGATCGTCCATCAGCAGCGGAGCCGTAAAGACCAGATTCAGGTTCACCGGTCCGCAGGCAAACGTATAATACGTCTGTGTCGGTGTATAGGTGACGTCTGTCTGTTCGGCAGCCGTCTCGAAGAAGGAAGCATCCGGCATCTTGACAGAAAGACCGAAATCCACGTAAGCGCCGCCCGTTGTGTTATGGCAGTGTGCAGCGATGACATTCTTTCCCTGCTTGAGGGAAGCCCGGACATCGTCGGGCAGCTCCAGCACGACATCATTCTTCCAGACATATCCGGTCGAAACGACCTGCTTGCCGTTGATATAAAGCTCAAAGACATCATCGTGCGAATAATTCAGGAAAACCGGCTGGCCCGACAGATCCTCGTCCAGTTCGAAGGTACGGCGTACCCACACATCTTCCGATTGCCAGGTAGTAGCCAGATGAGGCATTTCAGGCGTTCCGAAGGCCGCCTTCCCTTTCTTCCAGGAAGCATCGTTGAAGGTATTCTCAAACCAGTTTCCGGCCGGTTTCTTTTCCGTATAAGTAGCCTCCCACTTCTCCACCTGGGCAGTAGGCAACACGGTGCGTAGCGGGATATTCTCTTTTCCCATAAAACGATAGCACGTACCATCTACCCGCAGAACACCCAGCAGCGGAAACGGTTTTCCCGTCCAGTGGCGAGTTTGATCCGCATTCAGCTGATCTGTGAACGACCAGCCGCTGGTATAAGGATCGATGGAAACGAGCGGATAAGCAGGCGCCCGCAATTGACTTTCGGCAACGGGCGTAAAATAATCAGCTTGCTGCCGGGGAGAACAAGCACTAAACAATCCGGCCAGCAAAACGAGCATGGATGAAACTAATTTCATGGCATGAATCTTTATTAATTATATTGTTTACATAACTATCTATAAGACGCAAAAAAGTCCTTCATGCCCCCAACGGCGGGAAGGCTTTTTTGTTTTTTTATCAAAAACACATTGGTCTTTCTTCTTTCGTTTCAAGTGACAAAAGTAACAATAAATTCACAGTTTCTGTTCTTTGCTGTTAAAAATTAAACGATAGGACGGGATGAATTTTTGGGGAGTATGGATTTCATGCCTGCGAATCATCCTCGGGTATCGAATTCTAAATTATTGAAAAATAGCCGTAAATTGCTGTTTTTATGACGGGTAATTCCTGTAAAATCTATTTCATATTAATTAATTCACAAATGTGATGCAATTAATTTATATAAGTGAATTAATCAATTCACCATTGTGATGTAATTAATTTACCAATATGAATTAATTAATATATCGGAATGAATGACAGAAAAAACAATGGTAGAAGATGAATTTATCCTGATATCTGCATCAGTTGTTTTATTGATTTTTCGGTGGCATTAGAGGGCGTTTCCAAAAGGAATGATCCCTCTCCCGGAATTTATACTACCTTTGCGCCGGAAAAAGAAAACGAGATTTATGGAATATACAACACATACCTTGGCCAACGGACTGCGGATGGTGCATTTGCCATCCGAATCGCCGGTGGCGTATTGCGGATTTGCCGTCAATGCCGGGGCCCGCGACGAGCAGCCTTCGGAATACGGACTGGCGCATTTCGTGGAACACATGATTTTTAAAGGTACCGAGCGCCATCGTGCGAACTATATCCTGAACCGGATGGAGACGGTGGGTGGCGAACTGAATGCCTATACAACGAAGGAAGAGACGTTTGTCTATTCGCTCTTCATGCGCGAGCATTTCCAGCGTGCTTTCGACCTGCTGGTCGATCTGGTATTTCATTCTACGTTTCCGGAGGTACAGATTGCCAAAGAGACGGATGTGATCCGGGATGAGATCAGTTCGTATGAAGACAGTCCGTCGGAGCTGATCTTCGACGACTTCGAGAATCTGCTGTTTCAGGGTCATGCCTTGGGGCATAATATCCTGGGCGATGAGGAATGCCTGTCGGCCTTCGGTCCGGAAAGCGGCCGGTCGTTCATGCGCCGTTTCTATACGCCGGACAATATGGTCTTTTTCTCGATGGGGAATATTCCTTTCGGCAAGATCGTGAAATGGGCGGAAGGGCTGATGAGCGACATCCCGGCTTCGACCCATCGGTTATCCCGCGAAAAACCGGGACCGGCGATGCCCGAATCGCGGTTGCTGTCGAAAGACACGCATCAGGCGCATGTGATGATCGGCAGCCGGGCGTACAGTATGTTCGACGACCGCCGTATCTCTTTGTTCCTGTTGAACAATATCCTGGGCGGACCCGGCATGAACAACCGCCTCAACCTGTCGCTGCGCGAGCACAACGGACTGGTATATAACGTAGAGTCGAATCTGGCTTCTTATACGGATACGGGTGTGTTCAGCGTCTATTTCGGAACCGACCCGAAGAACAGGAAGCGGGCGATGAACCTGGTGCACCGCGAGCTCGACAAGTTCCGTGCGGAAAAGTTGAGCGAGCGCCAGCTGGAAGCTGCCAAGAAACAAGCCCTGGGACAACTGGGTGTATCGGTAGATAACCGCGAAAGCCTCTTCCTCAACCTGGGGAAAAGCTTCCTGCACTACAACCGTTTTGATTCGATGGACGAGGTGTTTGAGCAGATTCAGGAAGTCTCAGCCGAAAGCATCTGGCAGGTGGCCAACGAGCTGTTCGATCCCGACCGGCTGTTTACCCTGATGTACGACTGATGCCTTACCAGCACTCGGCTTCTTCTTCCAGCTCCGGGATGTCTTCTTTGCGGAAGACCGGACTGGAGATGCCTTTCCGTTTCTGGGCCAGGTAATGATCGAGCAGCAGGAATGCCTGTCGGCTCAGGATCGCAATGGCTATCAGGTTGCAGATGGTCATCAGTCCCATCATGATGTCGGCCAGGCTCCAGGCCAGATCGAGGCTCATGAGCGAGCCGCACAATACCATGGCCGATACCAGTAGCCGGTATGCGACGAGAACCGGTTTGCGGCGGGTGATGAAGAGGATGTTGGCTTCGCCGTAGTAATAATTCCCGATGATGCTGCTGAAGGCAAAAAGCAGGATGGCCAGTGCGATAAAGATACCGCCCGCCGATCCGACTTCGGCTGTCAGGGCTTCCTGAGTCAGCTGGATTCCGTTCAGGCTGGTCTGGGTAGAGACGCCACTGAACAGGATGATGAAAGCCGTGCAGGTACAGATGATCAGCGTATCGGTGAATACGCCCAGCGCCTGGATCAGTCCCTGTTTCACCGGATGCGTGACATGAGCCGTGGCCGCCACGTTCGGCGCCGAACCCATACCGGCTTCGTTGCTGAACAAACCCCGTTTGATGCCCTGCATCAGCGTTGCCCCGATACCGCCGCCCAAGGCCTGTTCCCAGCCGAAGGCATTCGATACGATCAGGCGGATCACATCCGGCAGTTTCCCGAGGTTGAACAAGACGACGCCCAATGCCAGGACGATATAGCCCAACGCCATGACCGGAACGATCACGCCGCTCACCCGGGCAATCCGGTGGATACCGCCGAAGATGATCAGCAGCGTTACAGCCGTCAGGACAATTCCCATCCAGACATGATCAATGCCGAAAGCCTTTTCCCACGCTGCACAGATCGTATTGCTCTGCACGGAGTTGAAAGCAAAACCAAAGGTGATGGAAATCAGGATGGCAAAGAGAATACCCATCCAGCGCGCCTTCAGTCCTTTTTCCATGTAATACGCCGGACCACCCACAAACGAGTCTTTCCCTTTCCGCTTATATAACTGAGCCAACGTAGATTCGACAAAGGCACTCGACGAACCCAGCAGGGCAATGAGCCACATCCAGAAGACCGCTCCCGGTCCGCCGACCGTGATCGCCGTCGCTACACCCGCCAGGTTACCCGTTCCGACACGGCTGGCCAGCGAAACGGCAAACGCCTGGAACGACGAGATATGCTTTTCGTGCGAGCCCGCCTTTTTCGGTGAGTCACCCAGCAGGCGGATCATTTCACCCATCATCCGAAACTGCACAAAGCGGCTGCGGATGGTAAACCAAAAAGCACATCCCAGCAACAGCGTTACCAGGATATACGACCACAAGACGTCGTTGATACTGCTAATCCACTCGTTCAATAAATCCATAGGCGATGAATATTTTCGCAAAGGTAACCAAAAATCCCGATTTCTTTCCTTACCTTTGCCTTACGTACAATTCCTTAACTGTGGATATGATGGAACAGCTACTTCACTATCTTTGGAAATATCGCCTCTATCGGTCTTCCGGTCTGGTTACAACCCGGGGCGATGCACTCGAAATTCTGGATCCCGGTATTGAGAATACAGATGCCGGACCCGACTTCTTCAATGCGAAAATCAAACTGAACGGAACCGTCTGGGCGGGCAGCGTGGAGATTCACCGGAAAGCATCCGACTGGTGGCAGCACGGACACTCGGCCGACAAGGCGTATGACAATGTTATCCTGCATGTGGTGGAACAGGATGACGGAACCATTTTTCGCCGGAACCAGGAAGAAATACCCCAGCTGGTGCTTCCGGTACCCGAAACCGTGATCAGCAACATGGAATGGCTTCTGACTCGCGACAGTCCCATTGCCTGTCTGGAACGCCTGCCCGCCATCGATCCCGTCTTTCGCGTGCAATGGACGGATGCCCTGCTGGCCGAACGGCTGGAACGGAAGACGGACGATATCCTGCACTGGCTGGAACAGTATCAGAAAGACTGGAACGAAGTGTTCTACATCTTGCTGTGCCGCAACTTCGGCTTCGGTGTCAACAGCGATGCCTTCGAACGCCTCGCCCGCAGCCTGCCCTTCAAGTGCATCCTGAAGCAGCGCCCCAGCGTTTCGCAGGTCGAAGCCCTCTTCCTCGGACAAGCGGGTTTGCTGAACGATTCCAACGAGAATCGTCATCATTATTACCGACTTTTGCAACAGGAATACGTATTCCTCCGGAAGAAATACGGACTGCAGCCACTCGAGCCCCATATCTTCCGGAACCTGCGCCTCCGGCCGAATGCCACACCCCACATCAAGCTCGTCCAGCTCGCAGCCATCTGGATCCGGCACGACACCCTGTTTTCGTCCATTCTGTCAGCCCGCACGCCCCGTGAGGTCAAGGACTTCTTCCGGGTACAGGCATCAGAGTTCTGGGATACACATTATAACTTCGTCCGTTCTTCCCCGCCGCGGAAGAAGCAGCTGGGCGAGAATGCCCTCCATATCCTGCTGATCAACACCGTTGTTCCCCTGATGTTTGCCTATGGCGTCTATCACCGGATGGACGAACACAAGGCCCGAGCCTTACGGCTGCTGGAATGTATTCCTCCGGAGCAGAACGCCATCGTCTCGTTGTTCAGTCAGGTCGGGATGATTCCCCGCAATGCCGGAGATACGCAGGCGCTGATCCAGCTGAAACGGAACTACTGCGAACCGAAGAAATGCCTGTACTGCCGGTTGGGCTTTCAGTTACTGAAACGCTCTTCTTCCGAGGGTTTATGAGGCAGGATAGTGGGAATCACAGTATTTTTCCCTATTTTTGCCCCACATTATTACAGACAATGAGAATGAGATACAGTTTCTATCAACGGCTTCTGGGATGGACAAGCATGTGCCTGCTGCTTGTCTTGTGCGCTTGTGCCAATATGGCTTCGCCCAACGGCGGACCGTATGATGAAGATCCGCCTAAGTTTATCGGCAGTATGCCATTGCCTAATACGACCAATTTCAAGGGACAGAAAGTGGAATTGTTGTTCGACGAACTCATTCAGATCGATAATCCGTCGGAGAATGTGATCATCACGCCTCCGCAACGGGAACTGCCCATTATCCGGAGTGCCGGACGGAAGATTCAGGTGGAACTGCTGGATACGCTGAAGGAGAACACGACCTACACCATCGACTTCACCAATTCGATTGCCGACAACAACGAGAAGAACGTATTGGAAAACTTCTCGTTTGCCTTCTCGACAGGAGATGTGATCGATTCGCTGGAGATTTCGGGGTATGTGCTGAATGCCGAGAACCTGGAGCCGATGCCGGGTATTTCGATCGGTCTGCATAGCAACCTGGCCGACTCGGCTTTCCGGAAACTGCCTTTCGACCGGACTTCACATACCAACGACCGGGGACGTTTTACGGTGCGCAACATCAAACCCGGTACTTATCGGGTTTATGCCCTGAATGACGTGAACCGCGATTATAAGTTCGACCAGCCGGGCGAAGACATTGCCTTCCTCGACTCCGTAGTTGTACCGACATTTGAGCCGGCCACGCGGATGGATACGACGTGGGTCGATTCATTGACGATCGACACCATCAAGGCGATTGCTTATACCCGTTTCTTGCCCGATAACATCGAGTTGCGTTTGTTTAAGGAGAAATTCGAGCGCCAGTATATGACGCGTCCCGAACGTCCGGACGAGCACCGGTTTATCCTGCACTTCAATATTCCGGTTGATACCATCCCTGTTCCCAAGCCCCTGAACTTTGAGCCGGAACAAGCCGACTGGTATATGGAACAGCCCACCGACGGAGGCAAGAACGTGACCTTCTGGTTAACCGATTCGACCGTCTGGAAGCGGGATACCTTGCAGATGGAAATCACTTATCCGAAAAGCGATTCTCTGGGAATTTTGCAGCCTCAGACCGATACGATCCAGACCGTCTTACGGCGGAAAGGCGAACAGAAACGTAAGAAGAAAAAGGACGATGAGCCGGAGATCGTTTTCCTGAATATGACCATCGACGCGCCCAGCGATATGGACCTGTTTGATACGGTTTCGGTCGTCTTCGACGAACCCGCCATTGACCTGAAGAAAGAGGTCTTTCGTCTGGAGCAGGAGATTGATTCCGTCTGGACAGTGGTTGATTTCGACTTCTATCAGGATTCGGTCAATTCATTGGGCTATTATATCCAACGGAAATGGAAATATGGAGAATCGTATCAGCTGAGTGTCGATTCGGCAGTCATTTACAGCTTATACGGGAAATGGAACGATAAATTCCAGGCGAAGTTCAAGATCAAGCCTGAAGACAGTTACGGGCATTTGTATATCAACATCCTGGGTAATGATACGGTACCGGCGTATGTCGAATTGCTGAATACGAAAGACGAACCGGTACGGAAAGCCACGGTCAAGAACGGCGGTGTCTTGTTCATGGATTTGAAGCCCGACAAATATTATGCCCGTCTGGTATTGGATGCCAACGGAAACGGAATCTGGGACACCGGCAACTACGCCGAGAAGCGTCAGCCGGAAGAAGTCTTTTACTGTCCGAAGATGTACACCATCATGCAGAACTTCCAGGTAGAAGAGACCTGGAATATCCGCGAAACACCGTGGCTGAAGCAGAAACCGCTGGATATCACCAAGAACAAACCGAAGGAAACGACCAAGAAGAAGCGTGACTATCGGGAAGAAGGACGTAACAAACAATCATCATCATCCAATGGACTGGGCGGTTTTTCTCTCTAGAAGGATGAAGATCCTGCTGTGCTGCCTGCTAGGCTGCGTCTCGCTGGTAGCACAGGATATTCCGGTGTCGAGGTTCCAGCCGGGAGAAAAGGTGAATTATCAGCTTTATTTCAAGTGGGGACTCATCATGGCCAAGGCCGGAGAAGCGTCTCTCACCGTAGACAAGGCTTCCTTCCAGAACCAGCCGGCGTGGCAGTATTCCCTGCTTTTCCGGACGAATGGAATTTTCGAGCGGATCTACCGGATGCGGGATACGATGGCGTGCTTTTATACATACGATAAAGGATTATTGCAGTATAGCAGTAAACATTCGGATGAAGGCGATTATTATTCGGTGGATGAGCTGACTTTTGCTTATCAGAACGATAAGGCGCATATCCATTCCAAACGTTATACGCCGACGCGTACCAAAATTGATACGACTCTGATTGTAGAAGGAAATGTACACGATATGCTTTCAGCCACGATGTATTTGCGTTCGTTGGACTGGAGCCGGTTGCAGATGGGAGATGAACGGCCGTTTCTGATAGCCGTAGGGCGGGATGTCGTTCATGCCGCTTTCCGTTATGAAGGTCAGCAGGTCATCGAACGGGAAGGCGTGAAATACCGGACACGCCATTTCTATGTGGATGTGTATGATGAGGCATTCACTCAAAGCAAGGCTGCAGGAGAAGTATGGATCGGTGATGATGAAAATCATATTCCCATTAAGATCCGTGCCAAGCTGAAGATTGGAGCTGCGGAAGTCTATTATCAGTCTTCCGAAAACTTGAAATATCCTTTTTCCTGTGGGATTTCGGTCTCTAAGTAAAGGAAAGAGAGGCCTATAAACAATTAAAGGCTGTCTCACGACAACCCCTAATCAACTTTGTTAACCTTAAATCTAATACTATTATGAAAAAACCACAGTGCAAAGATAGACTTTGTCAAGGGGTTTGTCAAGTATTTTCGATATAATAAATCTTAAAACAGAAATCATCATGAAGAAACAAACTATTTTTCTTTGGCCGTTGGTCTGTAGCCTGTTCCTGTTGGCTTCGTGTGCAGGCAAATCCACCGGTAAAACGGTGTATAACCTGGCGGATTACGGAATCCGTCCGGATACGAAGGAGAATACCTCTCCGCTGATCGCGAAAGCGATTCAGGATATTCGGCAGGAAGTACCCGAAGGACAGGAAATAACGATTCTCTTGCCAGCCGGACGATATGACTTTTATCCGGATCAGGCAACTTCCCGTACTTATTTTGTCTCCAATCACGATCAACCAAATCCCAAGGCTATCGGTGTGGCATTGGAAGACATGGAAGGAATTACTTTCGATGGACAGAATGCCGAACTGGTCTTTCACGGCCGGATGCTTCCGGTGTCTTTGTTACGTAGTAAAAACTGCACCCTGAAGAACTTCTCCATCGATTTCGAACAGCCGCATATCACCCAGGCTTCGGTAGTTGCCAATGATACCAAGGCTGGACAAATCACCTTGGAACTGGCTCCCTGGGTTCAGTATGAGATTGCGGGCGATATCTTATATGTAAAAGGAGAAGGCTGGCGCCATTGTCCTTCCTCTTGTATTGCCTTCGAGCCCGAAACCCGCCGTCTGGTGTATAACAGCAGTGATGTGCGGATGGTCCTCTCGAAGGTGAAAGATTTGGGCGGACGGAAAGTGTTGGCTGAAGGATGGAAGAATCCGTTGCTGGTTCCCGGTACGGTACTCGCCATGCGTACCTGGCAACGACCGGCTCCCGGTGTTTTCCTGTCGCATAATACAAATACAGTCCTGAAGAATATACAGGTACATTATGCGGAAGGCATGGGCTTGTTGGCACAAGTATGCGATAACATCCGCTTAGACAGTTTTTCGGTCTGCCTGAAGGGGAAAGAAGATCCCCGTTATTTCACGACACAGGCCGACGCCACCCATTTCTCCAACTGCAAGGGACTGATTCTGTCGGAAAACGGTCTGTATGAGAATATGATGGACGATGCCATCAATGTGCACGGAGTGTATTTAAAGGTACAGCAGCGAATAGATGAAAAGACGCTGTTGGCCTCGTTCGAACATGCCCAGTCGTATGGATTTGATTGGGGATTTGCCGGAGATACGGTTCAGTTTATCCGTTCCAAGACGATGGAGCTGCTCGATGGCACTTATCAGATTGCTTCGATCCGTCCGGAAGATCAGGATTCGGTATGCGGAGCCAAAGTGTTCCGGATAGCCTTTACCCAGGCTTTGCCGGCCGAAGTTACTCCCGAACAATCCATCGGAGTAGAGAACCTGACCTGGACTCCGGAAGTCGTTTTTGCCCATAATACTATCCGTCATAACCGTGCCCGCGGCAGTTTGTTCAGTACACCCAAGAAGACCGTGGTAGAAAACAATCTATTCGATTATACATCCGGCACAGCCATCCTGCTTTGTGGAGACTGTAACGGCTGGTATGAGACCGGCGCTTGTCGGGATATCGTGATCCGGCATAATACCTTTATCAATGCCCTGACCAATATGTTCCAGTTTACCAATGCCGTTATTTCCATTTATCCGGAAATACCAGATCTGGAGCATCAGGAAAAGTATTTCCACAGTGGTATTGTGATCGAGGATAATGAGTTTGAAACCTTCGATGCCCCGATCCTTTATGCCAAATCGGTTGACGGACTGGTGTTCCGCCACAATACCATTCATCAGAATGAGGCATATCCGCCCTTCCACTGGAACAAGCACCGTGTCTTGTTGGAACGGGTAACGAATGCCACCATTGAGGATAATCAGTTCGAAGGCGGATTCGATCCGGCAAATGATATATGGCAGAAATAAGCGAAAAGACGGCTTAGGTCAATGCTGAAACCATGAACATATAGATCAGCATTCCGATGATGTCATTCGAAATTGTGATAAAAGGTCCGGTCGCCAAGGCCGGATCTATTTTCATCTTATCGAGTAATAAAGGAACGATTGTGCCGAAAATACTGGCGAAGATTACTACCGTAAACAGGCTGAGTGATACGGCACTCGTGATCGCCCGGTCGCCTAGCATGAAAAAGTTATAGATGAATACAATCAGACTGATCGTACTGGCATTGATCACCGATACAACGCTTTCCTTCAGAATCTGTGAGAAGATATTTCCCTCTTTCAGGGTATTGTTGGCCAAGCCTTGTACCACGATTGCAGACGATTGAATTCCGACATTTCCACCTGTTCCACCAATCAGCGGAATAAAGAGAGCCGTTTTGGGATTGGAGGCAAAGCTGTTTTCAAATCCTCCCAGAATGATGGAATTACTGAGTCCGCCAATCATTCCGATCAGCAACCAGGGCAGACGGGCTGCCGTTTGAGTAAAGACATTATCCGATGTTTCCACATCCTGCGAGATACCGGAAGCCAACTGATAATCACGTTCGTGCTGTTCGCGAACCTCATCCATGACGTCGTCGATCGTGATACGTCCTACCAGACGTCCGATACTATCGATAACGGGAACAGCCACCAGGTCATATTTCTCGATGGTTTGTGTCACCTCTTCAATACTGTCACTGTCGCGCACGGCAATCGGATCTTTCTTCATCACATGCTTGATTTTCGATACCGACGGATTGGTGATCAGCTTCTTCAACGGAAGAACCCCACGCAGACGTTCGTCGTCGTCCACTACATAGACATAATGGATCTCGTCCACCTCTTCGGCCTGCTTGCGCATCTCGTCAATACATTTGGGCATACTCCAATTCTCGTTTACCACGATCATTTCCGTACCCATCAAACCACCGGCCGTATCTTCGTCGTACTTCAACAGATCGACGATATCTCCCGCCTGTTCTACGTCTTCGATGTGCGAAAGAATTTCTTCCTGCGTATCTTCATCCAATTCACGCATCAGGTCAACCGCATCGTCCGTTTCCATGTTGTCCACGAAACGTTTGGCGATCAACTCATTCGGAAGTTCCTTCAATAATTTATGACGGTCCTCTTCATCCAGTTCCATCAAAACGTCGGCTGCCTGTTCGCCATCCATCAGCATGTACAGGTAAATGGCTTCCTGCAAGTCGAGTTTCTGATAAATTTCGGCTATATCTGCCGGATAAAGATCTTTCAGCAGTTCCCTTGCCTTGACATCATCTTTCTCTTCGATGATTTTCTTCAGATTGTCTATGTATTCTTTCGTCAGTTCTGTCATGGCTGCTCCGTTTTTAGTGTTGTCGTTAGGCAGCCGCCAGTTTCAGCGGCTGTCAGATTACCTAAGCTTTATTCTTCCGGCTGTCGGTTGGCTGATTTCAACCAGTTATCCACCAGCAACGTCAATTCGATGAATTGTTCGACAGAGAGTTGTTCCGGACGTTTATCGAAGACCGGTAACGCATAGTCGGGAAAGTCTTTTCCCAAAATAGGCTTGATGGAGTTGCGTAATGTCTTCCGGCGCTGGTTAAACGTCGTCTTGACGACTGTCTTGAACAGTTTCTCGTCGCAGCCTAATTCGGTCCGCTGGTTACGGGTCATCTTGATAACGGCACTCTTTACCTTTGGAGGCGGATCGAACACATATTCGCTCACGGTAAACAGATATTCGATATCGTACCATGCCTGGAGCAGGACACTGATGATACCGTATGCCTTACTGCCGGGTTTCCCAGCGAGCCGCTCGGCCACTTCTTTCTGGATCATTCCCGAACAGCAGGGAATCTGATCCTTGTAGTCGAGTACCTTGAAGAATATCTGGCTGGATATGTTGTACGGATAGTTTCCGATCACACAGAACGGTCCCGGATAAAGAGACGACAAGTCCAGCTTCAGGAAATCAGCGGGAATGATACGTCCTTTCAAGTCAGGAAAATTCTGATCCAGATAGGCGACCGATTCCTGGTCGAGTTCTACGACTTTCAAATCATGTTCGGCTTCCAACAGGAATTGGGTGAGTACACCCATACCCGGACCGATTTCGAGGACAGGTGTTCCTTTATACTCGGCAAGGGTGTCTGCTATCCGATGGGCAATTTGCAGATCCTTCAGGAAATGTTGCCCCAATGCTTTTTTCGGTTTAACGAATCTCATTCACTTCGAGGTGTAATGGGTTTATATTAAAAATTGCTTATCTTTGCCTGATACAAAAGTACAAATAATTTAACGAATAGAAGTGTCTGATGAATCTAAAAAGCACATTTCACACGATAATTAAGGTGTTTCTCCCGCTTTTGCTGGGTTGTTTGTTACTTTGGTTCCTGTATCGGAACATGGATATATCAGAGATCTGGCAAGTCATCAAGACAGGGGTTGATTACCGGATCATTCTTTTTTCCCTGTTGTTCGGTCTGTTTGCCAATACGGTCCGCGGGTTTCGCTGGGGATTGTTGATCCATTCTCTTGGCGAAAAGTTCAGGATGAGCAATGTTGTTTATGCCGTATTGGGAAATTATGCCGTCAATCTGGTTCTTCCGCGTGTCGGGGAAGTATGGCGTTGCGGTATGATCACGAAGTATGAGAAAATCTCTTTCCCGAAGTTACTGGGTACACTTCTGATCGACCGGGTGAGTGATACCATCATGGTTGGATTGATCACCTTGTCAATCTTTATCTTCAACATCGAGTTTTTCATCAGTTTCTTCCGTCGTAATCCGGATTTGATCGTGGGTTTCCAGTCGATGTTCCATTCGATCTGGATTTATGCTTTTTTGGTAATTATTGTCTTTGCCGTTTGGTTTGTATTCAAATATTTGAGTAACTTTACGCTGGTCCAAAAGGCGAAAGGAGTTTTGAAGAATATCTGGACAGGTATCCGGAGCGTTTGGGTCATGAAACGCAAAGGATTGTTTCTGATACAGACCTTGTTGATCTGGGTTGGTTATTTCTTCTATTTCTATATCACCTTTTATGCGTTTGATTTCACACGGGATCTGGGCATATCGGTAGGTTTGATAGCCTTCACGATGAGCAGTATCGGTGTAGCAGTGCCGGTGCAGGGCGGGATTGGTCCGTGGCATTTCATGGTTATATCCACGCTGGTCTGCTTCGGAGTCAATGAAAACGACGCTGCCGCTTTTGCCTTGGTGGTACATACGGTACAAACGGCGTGGACCGGTATTTGTGGTCTGGTAGGCGTTGTCGCTTTGCCGCTCACAAATAAGAACCCTGAATCCGACAACTTAACAACTAACTAACTAATAACATTATGTCAGCAGAGATTAAGGAACTATCCCCCAAACAGGTGTGGGGTTATTTTTATGAGCTCACCCAGATTCCTCGCCCGACAGGGCATGTTGAGGCAGTAAGCCGTCATATCGTAGCTTTTGGAAAGCAGTTGGGTCTTGAGACTTTGCAGGATAAAGTAGGCAATGTGCTGATCCGTAAACCGGCTACTCCGGGAATGGAAGATCGGAAGACGGTTACTTTGCAGGCTCATTTGGATATGGTTCCGCAGAAAAACTCATCGGTCAGCCACAATTTCCTGACAGATCCGATTGATGCCTGGATTGACGGTGACTGGGTTAAGGCCCGTGAAACAACCTTGGGTGCCGATAATGGAATCGGGGCTTCGTTGGCGATGGCTGTGCTGGCGGATAATTCGTTGAAGCACGGACCGGTGGAAGCTCTCTTTACCGTGGATGAAGAGGAAGGCATGGTCGGTGCATTTGGTCTGAAACCGGGTTTCCTGAAAGGGGATATCCTGTTGAATTGTGATTCGGAAAAAGAAGGTGAACTGTTTGTGGGATGTGCCGGCGGTGCCGATATGAACATCTCTTTCCAGTTCAAAGAAGATACGTATATTCCTGAAGGAGATGTGGCTGTTCGTCTGCATCTGTCGGGATTGAAAGGCGGACATTCGGGCGTGGATATCCACTTGGGCAGAGCCAATGCCAATAAGCTGATGTTCCGTTTCCTGAAAGAAGCGGTTTGCGATTATGGCGCTCGTCTGTCTTCTATCGAAGGAGGTAATTTGCGGAATGCCATTCCACGTGAAGCGGTTGCGATTGTGACTATTCCGGGCGATAATGTGGAAGCTTTGTGGGAATTGGTATCCGATTATCAGGAAATGTATCAGGAAGAGTTTGCCGGAATCGAAGAGAATATCCGCTTTACGGCAGAGATGACGGATCTACCGGCGACATTGATCCCGGAAGAAATACAGGACGACCTGATCAATGCCATTGAAGGATGTCAGAATGGGGTGATCACCATGTTACATGATTTCCCGGGAACAGTTGAATCTTCGTCCAACCTGGCTATTGTCAAATCGTCTAACGAACTGATCGAAGTCAAACTGTTGGTGAGAAGCTCATCAGAAAGCCGGAAAGAGGCTCTCTGTTCCAGTCTGGAAAGTATCTTTGCCCTGGCAGGAGCCAAGGTGGAAGAAACCAACGGCTATAACGGTTGGCAACCCAATATCCATTCGCCGATTCTGGATTTGATGAAACAAACCTACTTCGACTTATTCGGAAAGGAAGCGGCTGTGAAGGTGATGCACGCCGGTCTGGAATGTGGTATTATCCAAGGAGCTTATCCGGAAATGGATATGATCTCTATTGGTCCGGATCTGGAACATCCGCACTCTCCGGACGAACGGGTGAGCATCCAGTCTGTAGCACATACCTGGGAACTGATCAAGCACGTCTTGGAACGGATCTAAAAAGGCTTTGTCTTTAATTCAATACTCGGGAGTTTCGTTTTCAAAACTCATTTGATTTGAAAACGGAACTCTTGTCTTTTATCGATCCTTTTTTAAGCTGTCGAATTTTTACAATAGCAGTGGTGTATGGAACAAGATTATAAAGAGAAAAGCCGATTGTGGAAGGTGTTGGACCGGACTTATCTCTATCGGGATGCCTGGCTGACAGCCCGGAAAGACCGGGTACAATTACCTAACGGAAATATTATCCCGAACTATTACATCCTGGAATATCCGAACTGGGTCAATACGATAGCCATTACCAAAGACCGGAAGTTTATCTTCGTCCGCCAGTATCGTCATGGGATAGAAGAAGTTCGTTATGAATTGTGTGCCGGTGTCTGCGACAAGGAAGATGCATCTCCGCTGGAGTCGGCCCGTCGTGAATTATGGGAAGAGACCGGTTATGGAAATGGCCATTGGTCGCCGTTTATGGTTATGTCTGCCAATCCCAGTACGATGAATAATCTGACTTATACCTTCCTGGCAACGGATGTCGAACCGATTTCCGCTCCGCATCAGGAAGCCACAGAAGACCTTTCTATTCATTTGCTTACGCGGGAAGAAGTACTCGATCTGTTGCGTACGGATCAGATTCGTCAGTCTCTGCATGCGGCTGCATTATGGAAATATATGTTCCTGAATTTATAAGCAGGTGTGTTAATAAGGGCAACAGGCAAACCGTTGGTGTGGATTTATAATTTGATTAAACGAAAATAGATATGAAACAGTTTTTAATGATATTGACTTTGCTGTGTACAGTCGGCATGGCTATCGGACAAAACAAGGCCGCTTCGTCGGTTGTTATTCCCGACTCGTTGCAAGTTTTGGATAAAGATCCGAATTTTACGACCTATACGGCTGCAGCATTCAATCAATGCTGGGCAGCTTATCCCGGAGCACAACTGGTAGATGTACGAAGTGCCGAAGAATATGCCAAAGGCCATATCGCTTCAGCGCAGAATATAGATGTCAAGAAAGATTCATTCCTGGCATTGGCCGATTCTCTATTGGATAAAAGCAAGCCGGTAGCAGTTTATTGTAAAGGTGGTGTCCGTAGCCGGATCGCAGCGAAGCAATTGCTGGCAAAGGGGTTTATGGTGTACAACCTGCAAGATGGATATGACGGTTGGCTCCGCTATTGGAACGAACAATAAAAGCAGATGATTTTGTCTAGTCCTAAAACGATCAGATCTCTGTTTAGGACTAGACAATTATTTTCTACTTAGAAAGAATAACCTATCGTAAAACTGGCTGTGTGGTATTCAATACCTATATTGTTCCGTCCGTAATCATCGCTTAATCCCATATCATAACTGAACTTGGCAGAGAAACGGTTGATTTCCACTCCGGTTTCAGCAGCTACGCCCCAGTCGAAGCGATTCCCGTAGTCAAAGGGATTAGATTTATTCTCATATATTGATTCGGAAGATTTTTTCAGATCAATTATTTTTGCGTGCAATGACTTCTTTCCGTTTACTCCAATGGCGATATAAGGACCTAAAGCCACATGAATCCGGATGTTCGGTTTGACAGTCCAGGTATAACGGGCCAAGACTGGTAGTTGCACGAATCCATATCGGGAGGCATTCTTATGGACAAAAGTCACTTCTTGCCAATCTATTGGTTGCCCTGAATTTACATGGCTGTTTTCAGCATAGCCAGCATAATATCCTCCTGCTGGATAGGACATAGTATAACTCCCATCTTTGTCGATAGAATAATATATTGAAATTTCATTCCCATTCTCATCGATGCTTTTTCCATACATGGACGCATAATCATAACTTCCATTTCCTCTCTGCACATAATATAATCCACTTTGCAAAGCAAATCCGCTTTCCCCGAAATCGTAACTTACGGCAGCTCCGACTTTATATCCTATCTTGGCCGGTGAGTTTGTATATTTCGTTACGTTAAGGCCCGCTTCCGGGGTAATTTTCCATTGTGCTTGGGTTGTTAAAGCACCCAATAACATCACTCCAATCATCCAACTCTTTTTCATATTTCTTGTCTTTTAAAGTTCTCTTTTATCCCTAAGACAAGAAATACCGGAAAACCCCTATTCTAGGAAGGAAGAAAAGTCAAAAACACCGGATATAAGCCAGCGAATAAGAATCGTATAGGAAATCGTGCAAGCCGTGGCGATACCGGAAAGAGATGATATTCTTCTTGATCTCGTATTCCAGTTTTGTGCGAAGAAGTAACGGACGGTCGCCATTATTCAGGTATCCGCGGAAACCCACCAGATCACAACGGGCTGAAAGATTCTTCCAGGCACCACTGACAGCCCCACCATAACATACGGCGTCGTTCTGACGGTTATCGTCCAGATTGGTCATCCAGCAATAAAACCCTGCCAAGCCTTCGATGCGGACAAACGAATTATATGCCGGATTCTTCCAGAGGTCACGTCCGATATTGACATCAAACCAATAAGACGCGGCATCCGTATAACGGGCATCACACAGACGGTTTCCACTGGCTGTCTTTAAGTTGGCACTCACACTGATATCGGCCCATTTCTCATTCCGGAGAACCTGGTAGAAAAAATTCAGTACAATATCACCATGACAGGGAATGGCTGGCTCGGTTTCAACAGCCGAACGCTCGTCGCGTACCGCTTCCGACGTTTTGTACCATTCGGCGATGGTCCAGTTCGCCATGATACCGGCTTTTCCTTTCGCAATCGGGATATAAACGCGGGCAAAGATATCCTGTGTCTGGTCTCCCGGCATGGTATGATATTCGCCTCTGACTTCCACCTCCCAGCGTGAAGGCAGTTTCCCGCCCATCAATTCGGGGAAAGGAAAGGCATTCGGACCAAAATAACGGGGTGAATAGGTTAGAAATTCCCGTTTTTCCCACCATTCTTCAGCCTGTAAGACCGATATACTACAGAAAAGGGCCACGATGAGGCCCCACCATTTCCTATTTGTTTTCATTTTGATTCAGGGGCGATATAATTTCATTTGTTTATACACTTTCAAGTGTTTTTTGCCTTGTCGGATATCCAGCAACAACTGATCAATGGCTGTTGACAAATCTTTTCGCTGTTCTTCCAGAATTTCCAGCTTCTTCCGGAAGCGGGCGAGGTAAACATCCGAAGCATCGGTCCGCTCCGTTTCCTTCCGGGTATGGTAAATCTTCAATTCCAGAATGGACAAGCGGTCGATGGCCCATGCCGGACTTTCGGTATTCAACGTTGCCTGCGGCAAAGGCTTTACCCCTTTATACCGGTCTTGCAGCAAGCTGTCGATCAGTTCTACCAGGTCCACACGCTCTTGATTCATCTTCTCGATGCGACTGACGACCTCCAGTACTTTCCCCGCTTCCTGATCCGGTTGATGAATGATATTCAGCAAATGCCACTGAACCGCGTCTACCCAATGCTTCAGATACAAATAGAATTCAAAGCTATTGACCGGATACGGATTATGCACCGTGGCATTGATATTATCTGTTGTATGATAAGCCTCGGTGGCCTGTTCAAAGATTCGATAACAAGATTCGCTGAAACTCATATGCGCCATTTAAACTTGAAAAATAGAAGAATTTACCTTCACTGTTTATTCTTCCTCGTACTGTTGGAAAAGGAAGTCGTTGTACGGGAAACGGGTAATGTGAATCTGTTTCACCCGTTCATACAGCAGAGCTTTTAATTCCTCGATATTTGTTTTCTCTTTCGCCGAGATAAAGATACAATTATCCTGCATCTTTGCCATCCAGGTACGTTTCAGTTCATCCAGATCGATGTTCTCCCGTTTTCTCGGAGTCAGGTCATCTTCATCTTTCGGGACAAAAGTGAAAGCATCCACTTTGTTGAAGACCATGATCATCGGCTTTTCCCGGTCATCTATTTCAGCCAGTGTTTTGTTGACAACTTCAATCTGCTCTTCGAATGTCGGGTGTGAGATATCTACCACATGAACCAGCAAGTCGGCTTCCCGAACCTCATCCAAGGTTGATTTAAACGATTCTACCAGTTCGGTGGGCAACTTACGGATAAACCCGACGGTATCTGAAAGCAAAAATGGTAGGTTTTCAATGATGACTTTCCGGACGGTAGTATCCAGTGTGGCAAAGAGTTTGTTTTCGGCAAAGACATCACTTTTGCTCAACAGGTTCATCAAAGTCGATTTCCCGACGTTGGTATAACCCACCAACGCGACGCGCACCATCTTCCCGCGATTCTTTCGCTGGACACTCTTCTGTTTGTCGATATCCACCAGTTCCTTCTTCAATCGGGATATTTTATCTAGAATCAAACGTTTATCTGTTTCCAGCTGGGTTTCACCCGGACCACGCATACCAACACCACCACGCTGACGTTCCAAGTGAGTCCACAAACGAGTGAGTCGGGGCAACATATACCGGTATTGGGCTAATTCTACCTGCGTTTTGGCATGGGCAGTCTGCGCACGGCGGGCAAAGATATCCAGAATCAGGTTGGTACGATCCAGAATCTTCACCTGCAATTCCTTTTCAATATTTCGGAGCTGCTTGGCAGAAAGCTCATCATCGAATATGACAGTTCCGATTTCATTCTCAACCACATACTCTTTGATTTCCTGTAGTTTACCTGTACCAACGAATGTAACGGAATTCGGTCCGTCCAGTTTCTGATAAAAACATTTGACGGCTTCTACTCCGGCTGTATCGGCCAGGAATGCCAGTTCATCCAGGTATTCCTTTACCTTCTGTTCGTTCTGCTGCGGTGTAATCAATCCTACCAGAACGGCTTTTTCTGATTGTGCTTCGCTAATGATAAATTCTTTCATGCCACAAAGATAATCATTTCAATTATTTTCTTTATCTTTAGGGCGAATTATAAATCAGGTATCACCAAATGATGCAACTAAAATCAATTGACTATGAAAAAGAATATTCCTTTTCAAGCTATTTTGATAGCTATCGTGCAATGGGTTTTCAACAGCCCGATGAGCGCACAATCCGAGTGGCTTTCTCCTCTTCAATGGAAATCGTTGGTGCAAGATCCGCAGAAAAATCTGATTATCAGAGATACCGTATTATATCAGAGCTTTGATTCAGACAATCCGCTTTCCATTAATTATACGGTTTCAGGAAAGTATGATTTCTTTTATCCACGGGAAGAAGGCATCCAAGGAGCATCCGACAGTCGGGCGATCCGGCTTTATCCCGGAAGTACATTGACGATTGATACCTTGATCTATCCGGCATTGAAAATGGCTGAAATACATATTCCTTTTGCATTCCAGCATGTCAACAAAGAAGAAGATATCTATTTTACAACCTACTTCTATTCGGGAAATACGGAAGTTGATGCGCACCCATATACTGTGATCAGCAACGACTGCTCCCGGTATTTCAGGGAAGTATATGCTGGCAGACAATGTTTTTACAGAGGTAGAAGGTCTGCTCCCTACCGGCTTCAAATCAAAGTTACAAAACCGACTTCGTCAAGTGATGGTTATTACTGCATAGACAGTTTATTCCTGGTAGGAAACATTGAACAATATTCTTTATTACAACAATCAGGTACCTGGCATGATCATTCTTTATGGTCGCATGATTATACGAGTCTCCGTCGAGTCGCGTTGATTGATGCGGATGTCCGGATTAACCAGTCTGCCGAATGTTTACATCTGATTAATAATCAGAAAGAGATCCAGATACAGCCCGAAGGAGTGCTGCATACTCGGCAAATGACTACCTTACATACCTTTGCAGAAAAGGGAAAATGGTATTTTGTCTCTTTCCCACACGATGTTTCTTTGGCAGGAATTGATGCCCGGTTTCAATTGGGCGATGCCTCAACCGTGACAACCGAACCGGTTAATAATATTCTTTATATTCAGACATACGATGGCAGAAGGAGGGCAGAGAATAATCGTTCGGATGGGAATTGGACGGTCCTGTCTGCGGATGCGTTCTCTCCGGAAGATATCCTTTTGGAAAAGGGAAAAGGATATCTGATGGCTATCGATGAAACCGCCGATATCCAAACCTTGTCTTTTTCTTCTCCAGCAAACAACTCCCTGACTTTTCGAGAAACCATGTCCGTCCCTTTAGAGGCGAACACGTTGCAAGGCGGTGACGAGGCAAATAATGGATGGATTCTCTGTGGAAATCCTTATCCTTCTGCTGTGTCCTTACAGGAAATCCTTCCCAACCCAGATTTGGACGGTCATGTTTATTTATATAACGGACAGGATTATGAAGCGTATCCGTTTGATAGTGATTATGCGATTCCTGCAGGATCTGCCTTTTTTGTCAAAGCCGTTCAGGACACAGAATTACTTTTTCAGAGAAAGGAAGATACGGCTTCTTCAGTGATCTTGCAGCATGCGGCCCTTCCTTATCAGGGAAAAGAACCCGAAAGTCTGTCGATAACCCAGGCAATAAAGCCTCCTTGTAAAATTCAATATATCATCCGGTCAGGGAAGATCCACATCCAGAACTCCCAGGCAGGAGAATTGATTGTATATACTGTGCTTGGAAAAGAGGTAAAACGGATGAGACTGCTGGAAGGAGAAGGCGAATATGCATTACCTCAGTCAGCCGGAATGTATTTCCTGCGGATTATTTCCGGTACACAAACAGAGACTGTCAAAATAAAGCGATAACTGTTATACAAAATGCCCGTCAGGATTATTTTTATGAACGGGCATTGTATTATCTTTGTCGCACGATCACTTCACAAGGTAAGAAAGGCGAAATTTAATAAGAGCGAATCGGAGTGTAAGAAATCATTGTATTATTGGCTATATAATTTGAGGAATATGGAACAGTCGGAACAAGAACAGAACACGGTGTTTACCCGTTTGGAGGAGGTGGCGCGTATAGACAACCTGAGCAAGGATGAACGTGCTGAGTATGAAGCCAGCCTGAAAGCATATCATGACAATAAGAATGTAATGGAATATGCTGCTGCTTTGGCAAGGGAGGAAGGAATCCTGATTGGAGAAGAAAGAGGCTTGAAGAAAGGCCGAATGGAAGGTCGGGTAGAAGGTCTATTAGAAGCTGCCCATCTGATGAAACAAAATGGCTTTTCTTTTGAACAAATTAAATTGGTTACGTGTCTGTCTGACGAGGAAATACGGAATTTGTAATATATCTATTTGTTACACTTATGAAGAAAATAGAATTTGCAGGACAAAGTAAACTCCGGGCTCGGCTTAAGGAGTTGGAGCCGATTGTCATGAGTAATGAAAAGGAGCGAAAAGAATTTGAACGAGGTTGGGATATATTTCGTGATTGTTATTCGCATGCGCTTTATTTGAGGCGGCTCAAAGATCCTTTGTTTGAACCGAAAAAGGATGAGGAATTATTTGAAGGACAAAACAAACTTTTGGCAAGGCTGAACGAATTGGAGAAGATAGTTGATGCCAACAAAAAAGAACGTGCTGAATATGAAGCCTGCCTCAAGATATATCGGGACAATGAAAATGTAATGAACTACGCTGTTACTTCGGCAAGAGAAGAAGGAATCCTGATTGGAGAAGAAAGAGGCTTGAAGAAAGGTCGAATGGAAGGCCGGAAGGAAGGCTTATTGGAAGTTGCTCATCTGATGAAACAGAATGGTTTTTCTTTTGAACAAATGAAATTGGGTACTGGCTTATCTGACGAAGAAATCGAGAATTTATAAAAGGAATATGAGTAGAGGTGCAGCGTGCTGCGCCTCCAATAGGTGTAAAGGAGGAACCTTCACACCCTTCACAGGAAATAGCAGAATATGAGCAAAATAGGGACGTGTGTGAAGGGTATAAAAGAAAATCGGATAGGGGGTATATTATATAATAAGGTAGAAAATCTTGCCGGATATAAACGAGATTCGGAAATCAATCCAACGAAGGTTGTTGATGCCTCTTGCTTACGATGCAGAAAAAGGTCGGAATCTTTTCCAAAATTCATGCCTACCTTTTTATCAAAACACGCCGGGAATTTATCAATTTACGCTGGCTTTTGATGAAAAGACGCCGGCTTTTAGAGATACTCAAAATCAGGTTGTTTTTAAGAAAATGAATTCTTGCTTTTACTTGCTCATTCTTTATTTATTCCTAAATTTGCATATCCTGCTATTGGGACAAAACATTTAAAGAACCTTTTCTATGAAAAAGAGCGTATTTATCAATCCCTTTGTGGATTGAAAGGAAGATAGTAGAGGCGTAGCGTGCTGCGCCTCCGGCTAACTGGATAGGAAATAATGGCGGAAAAATGGAGGAACAAATCTTTTTAATATCGGGTTAATACAATGTTGTTCTATATTTTTCCGTCACTTATCGGATACAATGCCTGCTGGAGGCGCAGCACGCTGCGCCTCTACTGTCGCAAGGCTTGTTTTGAAGAAAATCTTTCGGGAAATCTTTATCGAATTTCCCTTATTCAACAAAACGGAAGCAGAATGTGAAACCCCATTGGATTACTGGTTATATAATTTGAAACATATGGAACAGTTGGAACATTTATCAT